>Ga0210409_10001028_pt1 | contig 39176 bp, 28 predicted proteins | sample IncBWH17MmetaG_FD_161649 | JGI IMG/M metagenome (GOLD analysis project Ga0210409, IMG submission 161649) | Forest soil microbial communities from Barre Woods Harvard Forest LTER site, Petersham, Massachusetts, United States - Inc-BW-H-17-M | ecosystem: Environmental > Terrestrial > Soil >... | reverse complement strand
TCGGCGGGGGTGATTTTGTTGACCACGTCGGCCGCGGCGTAGCCCAACATGCGCTCGGCGCCGACATTGAAGATTTGGATGACGCCGCGCTCGTCGGTGGCGATACTGGAGAAGTTGGCGCTGTTGAAAATTGCGGCCTGCAAGGCCCCCGCTTTCATCAGAGCCTCCTCCGCCTGTTTGCGCGCGGTATTATCGGTGCCGATCAACAGATAACCAATGATTGCACCCTGGTCGTTGCGCAGGGCGGTGACCGACACGACCGCCGGGAAGCGGCTGCCGTCTTTGCGGATGTAGGTCAATTCGTAGATGTCCTCGATCCCGCGCGAGGCCTTGAAAACCAGGGCCTGGAAGCCGGGGGTAATCGGGGTGGCCAGCTCGGCGCTCAAGGCCGCGGCGCGCGCGATCACTTCCTGCGGATCGGAAATGTCGGCGGGGGTGATTTTGTTGACCACGTCGGCCGCGGCGTAGCCCAACATGCGCTCGGCGCCGACATTGAAGATTTGGATGACGCCGCGCTCGTCGGTGGCGATACTGGAGAAGTTGGCGCTGTTGAGAATTGCGTTCTGCAAGGCCCCCGTTTTCAGCAGAACCTCCTGGCGCCGGATTTCGGTGTTGACCTCCACCGTGCCGACGTCGCCGTCGGGAATAGTTTCTTGTTTCATTTACATCCTCTTCCGTTCAGCCGCCCAGGTGTTGCTTGAGACAGGCGAGCACTTCCGGCAGCACCACCGGCTTGGCCAGAAAGGGCACGCCCCCGACCAGGCCGCCACCCGCGTTAACTTCTGCTTTCGTGACCGCCGCCGTCAGAAACACGGTCGGGACGGTTTTTAATTTGGCACTCGCCTGAAAACGCGCGGCCAATTCCCCGCCGTCCACACCCGGCATCATCACATCCAGCAGGATTAGGTCCGGTTCGAATTCCTCGGCGACGGAAAGCGCGGCCCGGGCGTCATTTTCCTCCCTGACCAGGTAATCGTTAGTCCGTTCGAGGTAAAGTTTCAGCAGCCGGGTATTCTGGGCTTCGTCGTCCACAACAAGGATGCGTTTTTTTTCAGTTTTCATATTCGTTATCAATGGTCATAGCTTTGCTTTTCGGAACATCTCCCAAACGCGCGCGCGGCAGCTTGCGCTTCCCGCACCGTCTTCTCCCGCATCTGGATGTAGCTTGTCATTCATGGTTTACCTGCTTGAATCTTTAGGCGACCCGGCCACCTTCACTGCCTGGCGTGGCGGCTCCTCGCCTGCGGGCAAGGCTCGCAGGGGCGGTGGGTCGGTCTTGTTGACGTATTTGCGCAGCAGCCAGTGCCGTTGCATGGCTTCAACCAACCGCTCCAGTTCGCGCATGGAGACCTGTGTCTGCTGGACGAGGCCGGGGAGATCTTTCGCTTCCTTCGCGACCGCATCCGTGATCTCCGGCAGGCGCGCCGTGCCGCTTTGGACGCTCTGCATCGCGGTATTCAGGTTGGTCACCACGGCCTGCAGCCCGCTCATGGCGTCGTTCGCGCGCGCCAGGAGGTTCTGCGCCTGGTCCGCCAGCGCGGTGTCGGTGAGCAGCTTGCCGGCGGTACCTTTGCCTTGCTCGACGTCGCCGGCGAGGTGATCCAGCCGCACGACGAGCTGGTGCAACTTTTCCCCGGTCTGCTGCAAATCGGACCCGAGCTTCGCCCACTCGTCAAGCGTGGTGCCGGCCTTTTTTACGACCGGCATCAGCTCGCCCCGGAGCTCTTCAAGCATTCTCTCCAGCCTGGCCGACAATTCCTCCACGGAGAGACAGACGATGAAGGCGCCGGAGGCGGGCAGCGGCGCATTGGTGCCACGCGTGATTTCAATAAACGAATCACCCGCCACGCCGAAAACTTTTTTGATGCTCGCGGTCGAATCGACCCGCACGAAGCGTCCGAAGTCGCCGCGCACTTTCACGCGCGCCTTCATACGGCCATCGTTGACCGGCAGAACGTCGTCCACCCAGCCGACCGAGACGCCGGCGATGAACACGTCGTTGCCGGGTCTCAACCCGAACGCCCCGGCTTCGGGCAGCAGCACGTCAAAGGCGTATTTGCGCGCGAACCACCGTTGCGAGTGCCCGCTGAAAACCGCTCCCGCGATGACCAACGCCAGCACCGCCAGCACGAACAGGCCGGTCAGCTCATTCACATGGCGAAACTTGAAGCGCTTTTCCATCACTAGTTCCTCTCCAGCGCGCGCAATTCCGAGCCGAACATTTTGGCCCGCGTCGTCGCGCGGATGCCGGGATAGTTCCAGATTCGGGGGTCCGTGACCGTCCAGAGCACGGCGGCGCCGCGTGTGCGCGCGGACTGGACCGCGTTGACGAGGGGAGCCATGAAATCGGCGTAAACGCCGCGGGCCGGCTGCTCGATAATGATTAACGCCGGCTGACCCAGGAAGGCCCGGATGCACGCCGCCTTGCGCAGGTCCCATCGTCGCATCTTCCCCGGCCGTCCGCGCGGCAAGCCAGGCAGTCCGAACATGCGCGCGAACCTCAGCGCCTCCTCCAGGATTTCGCCCTCGCTTCGTTGCGTGTGGTGGCGCTGGGCCAACAGGATGTTCTGATCCACGTCGACGTCGCTAATCCAGCCTTCGTCTTCAAAGAGGCGTCCGATATTGCCGCGTTGCGCAGCGGCGTGGTCGGCCGACATGCCCTGCCAATCCTCCCCGCGAAACCGCACGCTTCCTTGCGTCGCCGGCACGAGGCCCTGGGCGGCATCCGCCAGGGGCAGGCGTTCGTTTTCGCGTTCGATGCGCACGAGCAAGAGCTCGCCTGAATTCAGCTCCAAGGAGATATTCCAGAGGTCGGTTTCGTAGTGCGGGCCCGGCGGAACCGTCACGTTGCCGAATTTCAAAATGGATGGGGACGCATTCATGCGCGCGGGGCGGAATCACGAATAGACCAGCAGCGAAACAGCGGCTGAGGTGATGAACAAAGCGCCGAGGGAACGGGTCAGCGCGCGCTTGGCGGCCAGCGGCACTTCCATCGCTCCTCCTTCCACGCTCAGTCCTTCGGTGGAGCAAATCACGCCGGTGAGCAGCGCCGGCAGAAGGCATTTCACCAGGAAGCCCAATCCGTCGCGCGGATCAACGGCTTTAAACACAGCGTTGACGAACGCAGTTGGGTCCGCGTTGCCCTGGCCGATGAGGGCGCCGAACCCGTAGCCGCTGGCAAACGCCACGAGCACGAAAATCACTGTCAAACAAAACGCGGACACCGCCATCGCCAGTATCCTCGGCATCACAAGAAACAGCAGCGGCTCAATGCCCTGGGCCTCAAGCACGCGCACTTCGCCGCCGACTCTCATGAGGCCCAGCTCGGTGGCGATGGCACTGCCGCCACGCACGATGAGCACAAAGTTGGCGAAGAGCGGGCCGAGTTCGCGCGCGACCACCACAACGAGCAACGGCCCGAGCTTCTGGGACTGCCCGAGCTTCCCGGTCCAAACGTCCAGTTGCACCACCACCGAAATACCGACCAGAACCGCCACGATGAGAATGAAGCGGATTGAATCCACACCCGAGAGAAGAACCTGTTGCGCGAAGGCGCCGCGCACCGTCCGCCGCCAACGTCGCGGCTGGGCACTGAGAACGACCGTTGTGGCCAGGACCGCCGCCAGATATTGGACCTCGCGCCATTGGGCCACCACGAAACCGCCCACGCCTGCAAGCATTTCGCAGGAAAGGCGGCTCCAGGGATGCCAGCGCATCACCGTTGTTGCGCGACCATGGTTCATTTGGAGGCGCTGATAAAGATCCTTCTGCTACGGAGTGGTCAGCCTTGCTTCGAACTGCGCAACAGCGTCGCCGGCCCGGCCACCGCGGTGGCGAGGCTTCCCAGGCAGTTCGCTGGCTCGGCTCATTAGGCCCGCCTGGGTCCCACCACCAGCAACACAATCCCGCCGACGAGCGCGAGCGCTCCGACGACCGGGGGGATAAAGTGACTCTCGGTGGTCTGAACGTGCAGGCCGAGGAAGTTGACCGGCTTTCCCGGAGTCGTGAAGGTGATGCCCGAGTAAGCGAGCACCACGATGCCGAGAGCGACCAGGATGACCGCCATTATAGTTCTTGTATTCATAACACCCTCTCAATCAGTTTGTGATTTATTGCCAGGTGATGCGCTTTTTTCATTCCGCATCAGGCCCGGTTGCGCCCGGAAATGAAATTAGCCAGCACCATGACCAGCGCAACCACCAGCAAGACATGGATTACCCCGCCCATCGTGTAACTGGTGACGAGCCCGAGCAGCCAGAGAATGATCAGGACTAACGCAATTGTGTACAACATATTTTTTCCGTTCGTTTTGGAACCGCTGCCGGCCGGCGCATCCGCGCCGGCCAACAGAGATTCAGTGTTCAACTCTTGCTCAGAGTCGTATCGATGGTCATGTTATTGATGACGCTGGTAACGCCGTTGATATCGGTGACCAGTTTGGTGACGAGGGACTTTTCGGCCGCGTTTTTGGCAATGCCCGTCAGGGTGACCACGCCATCGGTCGTTCCAACCGTGGTTTTTAAGGCGCTGGTCGAGCGGTGAGACAACAACGACATCTTGACCTGGGCGGTGATCGACGCGTCATCAATCTTCTCGCCGGTGGTTTCGTCGGGCTTGGCTGCGAGCTTGGCGACGGTCATCTCGTTCTTGACGCCTTTAACGTTGTCGATGTCTTTGGCGTATTCGGTGGTCAGGTCCTTTTGCGCCTGGCTGGAGGCTTCGCCGCTCAAGGTGACGATGCCGTCTTTGACGTTCACATCCGTCTTAGTGGCTCGCACGTTGCGATGGAACAGCAGCGCGGATTTCACCTTCAGGGCGATCCAGGTGTCGGAGTGTTTGGCGGGGTTTTCCCCTTTGACGGTGAGTTGGCTATCAACGTTGGTGACGCCGGGCAGGCCTTCGACGGTGTCACGGGCCAGGCCGAGGTGGGACTCTTCGGCCACCGTGCCCGTCAGGGTAACAGCGCCGTTCTTGGACTCGGTCTTAATTGCATCGTCGGCGAGGTAGTGTTTGAACACATAGGAGTTTTTGGCGGAGGACTCAATGCGGTCGTCCGTTTCGGAAGCCCGCAGCGGCGAGCCGGCGAGCACCAGGGCGCCGACCGCGGCAAGAATTAAGGCTTCGCGCGTGAGGACAGATGTTTTTATCATGATCGTTCTTTGGTTCTTTGATTTACGTCTTGTTTATTTGTTTATTTGTTTGTTTGTTTTCGTACCGACACTGATCGGTAAAATGCTGTGGGGCGACGGGCGTTGGTGCGTTACTGGGACGAGGGTGGCGCCGCCGGCTTCGCCGGCTGCTCCTGGACTTTTTCGGTCTGGCCCTTGTTCGTTGTTGGCCGGCCCTCTTCGCGTGCGAGTTGCTCGTGTTTGGCGCGCATGGCGGGCGCCGGCTGGGCTTTGTTTTCTGATACCTGGGGAGGCGTTCGTGGTGGTTCGACGACTTTCCCGGCGTTCTGGCCAGCGGGTTCTTTGATCGCCGCAGGCCGCACGGCCTCGGGTCTGGCCTGGGCAGAGGAGGAAACGGGCTTGCCTGGCTGGCTCTCGATTCTCACCTTCTGTGGAGCGGGCACTGCCGACGTACGTGCGGTGGCAACTGGCTTCCCAAGGTTCGGGTCGGCGGGTTCATCAACCCCCGCAGGCTGCACGGCCTCACGCCTGCCCAGGGCAGGGGAGGAGGCGGGCTTGCCTGGCTGGCTCTCGATTTTAACCTTCTGTGGAGCGGGCGGTGCCGACGTATGCGCGGCGACCACTGGTTTTGCGGGCTGAGGCAGTTCAGGCGCAGGAGCCCCTTTCACTGCGCTCGGTTGCGCCTCGCTGCGCACCGGGGTCTGGGCGGATTGCTGACTGGCCGACGCCGGGGTCCGTTGCCTGGCGACGACGGCTGCTTCCTCCCTGTGGCGGAGTTCCTGAACCGGCAGCGCCTGGACCTTTCGCCCGCTTGCCTTTTCGATAACCGTCGTGGCCGGAGCTTCGATGATCACGGTCTTGTTGATGATGGTGGTGTTATTGACGACCACTGTGGAAGGACGAACGGGCTCCATGAAATGCCGTTCTTCGACAAAGACATACGCTCGGGGCGAGATGACTCTCACGCCGGACGGGTACAACGGCGCCCAGCCAACGTATCCGCCACCGCTGTGCCAGGACACCCAGGCCGGGGCCCACTGGGTCTGCGGCACCCAATACCAACCATATTGGTCGGCGAAATTCCAGCGGCCATAGTGATAGGTGGCCCAGGCCCACGGCTCATCGCTGGCCCAGTACCAGCCAGCCTCGGTACGCTGCCAGTAGCCGGTGCAGTAGGGACGCCAGCCAGCCTCGATTCGGGCCGGTCTCCAGCAACGTCCGTAGGAGCCGACCACGACCCATTCCCCGTACGGGGTGAGCGGTTCATAAAAATCGCTTTCGGCGCGAATCTCGACCCCAGGCAGCGGCACACTCACCGCGACGGATACGGATGGTTGACCATAGGTCGTGAACCCTGGCAACGCGCCGCACAACACGAGTGCGATCATACCGATCAAGCGCCTGGTTCCAATTATCGGGTTCTGCTCTCGCAGTTCTTGTGCTGGCTGGTTGCCCATTCGGGAGAAGTTTTCGTCGTTCATATTTAGTTGTCTTTCCTTTGATCTTGTTTGTGGCCTCCCTTGTTGCCGTGGCTCCAGCCGGGCGGCGTCCAATTCCTCGGATACTGCTGGACAATCGCTGCGTGATGAACTGCCGGAGCGTCGTGAAAGCCCAGCCTCACCGACGGCGAAGCAAACAGCACGTCAGCGGAGACGCGCGGCGGCGAGGGTCGCGATACCCACGAGCCGCCGTCCCGATAGTAGTATTGGCGGGTGTTGCCACCGTAATACACCTCGTAGCCGGGGTAGTACACGTAGTCGTCCTGCACCACGACTGCGCTCTCCACGTACGCCGGTGGGGGCGGTGCATACACTCGCCCCTGTTGCGGCCCGTCCACATACCCGACGCATCCTGTTAACGCTCCTAAAAGCGTACCGTAAAACGCGAATCCGATTTTTGTTTGCATAAAACTGCTTTCGTTTTTGTTGGCTATTTGGTCACGCACACGCCGGCTCAAGGTGCCACCTTATCGCTCACCCACTGGCGTGCCTGTTGGAAGCCGTCCTTGGATGAATCATAGGCCTTGTTGAAGCCGCTCTTTACGCTGTCCCAGGTGGACTCGGTGGCGTTCTTAACTTCATCAAGCTGTTTGTTCAACTGGCCCGTTTGGTCCCGCAGCGCCTGCAGTTTGGGTTTGGCTTCGGCCTTGACCGTGTCGCTGGACTTTTCGACTTTCGCCGAGAGTTGGTCCAGGTCCGCGTTGAGCGCAGCCAACTGAGTTTGCATGCTCTCGACGAAGGCAGATTTTTGGGCGTAGGTGTAATTCTTCATATCCTGCGCGGCCTGTTTGGTTTCAGATTGGACCTTGTCGAACTGTTGCGAGGTGGTCGGCTCTTGATTGCAGCCCACCAGGAAAGTGGCGGCGGAAAGGAAGGTGATGACTAATGTCTTATTGTACATAATTTTGATTTTCATTTGACTCTCAGTGACAGCAAGCCGAGCGCATCTCAAGTGGAACCCTTGCCTATCGCTGCAATACCTTTAGCGGGGGACGTGCCATCTGCGTTTTGCCATTGCGGGCACTCTGGAGACAGTTGCGGTTTGCCCCCGGAGAAACCCGTAACCGGCTTGTCAGCAACGACCGGCGCTGGAGTTTTCTATCGGCACGGGCTTGGAAACCTGGGACTTTTGCGCCAGTTCCGAGGGAAATCCGGCCAGGGCCGGAGCGTCGAAATGCACGATGAAAGGCGGCGGCGTTGCAGGCTGCACGGTGGACGGAGCAAAGATGGTTCGGCGTTGAGGTTGGCCATGCCGTCACTTTATTGCGGCTGGGGTGAGTTCGATTGCGATGATTCACAGGAGGGCGTGGAGGGTTTGGATGGAACGGGGACGTGGCCGTCCCCGCCCCGGCGCAGGTAGGGCGCGTTGTCCTCAACGCGCCGCGTACCTGTGAGAGCTCCGAGGAGGCGGCGCGCTGAGACAGCGCGCCCTACCCCCGAGCTGGCTACTTGGTGTTTCATACCTGGATCGAACGGGGACGTGGCCGTCCCCGCCCCGGCGGTTTGGTATCGCATGCCTGGTTTCCACGGGAACGTGGCCGTCCCCGCCCCGATTGGCCCTAGAACGTGTGGACAGTTTTCCAGATGCGCGGGTCGTCGCTCAGGAGCATCGCCTGTTCGGGCGTCAGCGTCGCCTTGGGAGTCTTGTAAGGATGGAACCCGTTCTCGTCGGACCAGCCAGTGTCATAGCCGACCGCCGCGCCTACGGTGCACCTCCGCTCCGTGTGCGCATGAGTAGCCAGCGCCCCGGCCCAGGCAATGTCGCAATGGCTTGCGGCGTTGAGCGTGTTGCGGCCCTCGCTGAAGGCCCACCGTGTCCCGGTGTGGGTTTTGCGCAGCGCGAAATAATCGGCGGCGATGTCAGCCTCGCTTTTCGGGAACCGTTTTTCGGCGACCGAAAGCTGGTTCATAAGCGCGAATCCCAGGTCGTGTTTTTTGGCGCTGAAGTTCACTTTCAGGAACCGGCTGGAGTATTGTTTGGCGGCTTCCCAACAGATTTGGCGGCCAAGCCCGGATTCGTCACCCGCAGCCTGCAGGTTGGGGAGGTGCTTCAGGAAGTAGAACAGCACGGTCTTGAGGAAGTGCCAGTCCTCGGTCCGGCAGGTGAACAGGGCGCGGAGCCAGAGTTCGTCGCCTTTGGCTTCGTCGATGTAGATGGCGGCGAGGTCGCCCTGGCCGGAGGCGGCGACATCGAAACCGAGGCGGAACTTGCTGTTGCAGGTTGAAGGTTGAAGGTTGCAAGTGCCGCCAGCACCTCGCTTCGTCGCGGCAAGGAGGGCGGGGAAGCTTTTGAGGAGGAATTGGTGGATTTGGGATTCGCGGTCGTGGGCGCCATACGGCGTGAACTCGCCAAACTTTTTGCGGACCTGCTCAGCTTCGAGGTGGACACGCTCGATTTGGTAATCGGCGCCGCAGCGGGTAATGGCGCTGGCTTCGACGATGTGATTGGTGGCACAACCGCGCGGGTTGCACATGTAGGATTGCTCGAAAATTTCCTCATCGCGGGACCGGGCGCGGCAATCAGCGAGGAATTGGGCCGGCGAGATATCGGTGCCGCGAGCGCCGTTGATGGCCTTCACCAGGCCCTGTTGGATGGCGTCGGGCAGGGTGACCCGGAAATAGAGGTTCCAAGGGGAGCGGGGAGGTGGAGTGATGGGTTGCTGGAGTGATGGAGTAATGGATTGATGGGTTGGTGGATTATTGGGTGGTTGAGAGTTGATAGCTGCCATCACCCCTGGTGCCCCTGCCAGCGGCAGGGTGATAGGAACCTCGGCTGGAGAAGTGTCAGCGGGCGGCAGCGGCAGGGGCGACCAGGCCTGGCCCGCCAGCCAGGCGGCGCGGGCTTCCCGGGCGAACTCGTTGAACAGTGTGTCTTCGCCGTCATGGGAGGACCAGATGGCGAGGTCGTAGTTCCAGGTGACGCGGGCCTGGGCGGTCTCCCAGAGCACCCGTGCGTTGGGATGCTTGGCGAATTCGTCCAGCCCGACGTCGCCGCCATAGACCGACATCGCCTGCGGGTTGGCCGAAAAGGCGATGATCCGCGAGCCATTGTCGAACTTGATCACGCCCACCTTCACGTCGTCCGTGAAACTTGTGGGCCGGCCGTTTTCGTCCGGCCGATTGACCGGGAGGAGCTCCTCTCCGTGGCTGACGATGCTGCGGGTCAGGTTGAAGACTTCGGCAAACTGGTAGCATTGGCGCACATATTCCAGCGCGCTGGGATAATCTTTGGTCGCGAAGAGGTAATCGCGGTTTTTGAACAGGACGCGTTTGCGGACGTTTTTGAAGCCGTCGGCGTAGGTCCAGCCGATGCGGACCGATTTTTCGGCCAGGGCGACGGCTTGTTTGCGTTGTTTGTGGATGCGTTTCTCGGCCTGGATCCATTGGAGCTGGTGCGGCATGAAGTGCTTGGCGAGTTTGGAATCAGACTCGAGGGCGAGGTTGCGGAGAAAGGTCATAGGATTAAGGGATTGATGGATTAAGGGATTGTTGGATTAATGGATTAATGGATTGATGGATGGGTGGACTGTTGGAGTGTTGGAGTATTGGAGTATTGGAGTATTGGAATGATGCGTGAAAGGTGATCACGCGGTGGTTGATACGGCCTCGGAGGAAGAGGACGAGGCGATGGCGGCAGAAGGCGAGTCGGCCGGCGACGTGGTGACGCCGATGGTTTCCAGCTCTGGTGGGTCATCCTCAATGTCGTCGGAGCTGATCCCGAGGATGTCGTCCACGTGCCGGACAATGGCGCGGCGTTCGGAGTCCGTGAGTTTCCGTTTGGGGTCTTTGAGTTCGTGCAGGGCGGCGCGGGCTTTGGCGCAGGCATCCTGGTATTTTTGGAGGGCCAGAGTTTCGCGAGCCAGGCGGGACAAGGAATTGACGATGCGGGTGTATTTGTCCGGGTCATCAGCGACGTTTTGACCAACGGCGGTGGCGGTGAAGTGGCCCAGAAGATCATAGATTTGAGCGGCAGCGGTTTGGAGGCCGGCCTGGGGCAGCTTGGAGGCGTCGGTGTCCTGGAGCAGATCGGCTGCGGCTTCGTACCGAGAGCGCTGATAGTCAGAGCGTTCCAGATGGGCGAGGAAGTTCTGGAAACCGGTTTGGTACCAGTTGGAAACGTTTTCGGCGTTGAGTTCGACGCCCCGCTCGGCCATGCGCTGGACGACAACGCCGTAAGTGGCGCCCTCCAAGAGCAAGTTGTTGATGGCGTCGCGCTGGGCTTTTGGGAGGGAAGGGATTTTGCCTTTCAGGCGACGAGCTACGATGGGGAGCGGGAGGGTACTGGCCGAGAGGTCGGGGGCAGGGGCCGAGTCGGGCGCCGTGGCTTGAGTATTCATGCAAGTGAGGGGAAATTTTCCTTTGAAATCCTTTGAAATGCTTTGAAATAGGTTGAAATCCTTTGACGGGTTAGTTGGCCGTAGCCGGGGGCCAAGTTGTCTGGAAGCCTGTCTCCGCCAGACGCCGGCAGAACTGCTGTTGGAGGGCTTCGAGCACGATGGCCAAGGCCAGGCAGAGGCCGCTGTGAGAACCGCCGATTCTGCGCGATTCGCCCCATTTGAGGATGTTGGCGGCGTGAGTCAGGGCGGCTTCGGTCTGCTCGAACGTGGAGGGCTTGCGGATGAGGTAGTAGAAGTCAGCGAGGTGGCGGTAACGGGTGACCAGGAGAGCGAGCAGGTGTCCGGCGTCGGCGGCGGCGTGAACCTCGGACAAGGAGAGGTCGGCGGGGCGCTGGCCGATGATGAGATTAAGGAGGACGGCGAGCTGGTGGAGGCTCGGGTCAGGGTGGCGGGCGGCGGGTTGAGCGATAGCGGTCGTGTTGATCATACGGTTTTTGATTTGGGGTTTTGCGTTTTGGGCGTTTGGGACCTTTAGTTCCTTTGTGTCGCACGTTTGTGACGCGCGGCTGTGTTCATCACAGCTCTATATATGTAAGGAACGTCAGGCCCAAAATTTGCCGTCGAGGCGGTTTTCCCGGTAAAAAGGGGGTATTTCGCGGCTTCGGGACAGGTGTCCCGGCCCAAAAAGAGGGTTTTTGGGAGGTTGGGGGACGTTTTTGGGATAAAATTACTTGATAAATCGTGGTTGGAGGGGAGGAATTGGCATACAATAAGCTTGACTAAGCAGTGTTATGATTGAGAAAGAGACGTATTTAGCGAAGCTGGAGCGGATCGGTAAGGAATATGAAGCAAAGGTGACGCCCGAGCAGTGGGTGCAGAGCCGGTTGCGCTGGGAGGACTGGGAGACTTTGCTGCCGGAATTGGTTCAATTTGCGAAGCAGGAAATTCGGCGGCGGCGGTGGCGAGGAATGAGGTCGGGGGTGCTGCCCGAGGGTTATGACGCGAACAGTGTGGCAGCGGAGGCGATTGCGTCGGCACTACGAGGCGAGGCGAGGCTAGCGCCGGGTTGGACGCGAGAGCGGCTGATGAAGGAACTGCAGCGGAAGGTGAGCAACGAGGTCAGGAGGCTGCACAAGCTGACGGAGGCCCGGGCGATGCGGAGCGAGTGGAAGATACTGGCCCCGGGAGCAAACGGGCAACTCCGGAGCGTGTTCGACTGGATGAAGGGGAAATTTTTAGGCAGCGTGGATGAGGCGGGATTCCAGGCGAGAGCCAAGGTGCGGAAGGAGGCCGAACTGCGGATTGCAGAAAAGTTGCACGGGGAAGATGAGCTGGTGGAGAAATTGTTTACTTGTTTGCGCGAAGGGGTGACGAAGCGGCGGGAGATTGCGGCGAAGCTTGAGATCAGTGTGGACAGGGTAACGAACTGCCGGAGGAGGCTGAACCGGAAATTGGACGAACTGGGGAAGACCGAGCCGGGGTGCCCGCCGTGGGTGATTGAGGAATGGAAAGCGAAGTGAGGCGGCGAAACGCTGGAGACCGCGGCTGACGCGGATGGGAATGTGGGCGGGTTTGCCACCGCCCGCCACGAGGCCATCAGACCCGCAAACGTGCCGCGTAACGTGGCTCCAGGAAGCAAATTGCCCGGGGCGATTGACATCGGTATGGCCGATGGCCACGCGGAATTAGTCCCGCTGGAGCGGCCTTGAACCTTGTCCTGGCATCTGGATTGGCAAACCCCGGCCGTGCGGCCACCGTGAGATTGGCTCGGCCGCGTCTCGCTGCCCCCAGGTTGAGAGCCGGCGCGCGTTTTTTCTTTACCTCCGAGACGAATTGGCATACGATGCCGCCCGAGGACCAGATGGCTAAGGAAATTCCTTTTGCGGAGACCATGGGAACGGGCCGAGTGTCGGTGCAGCTTTATTCCACTACTTCGGCCCGGAAGGCCGTGAAATCCTGAATGCCCCCCGGGACAAAAACGCCACCGACGGCGAACTCCAATTCCTCCTGCCCAAGGCCCTGAAAGTCCCGCCGATTTCACACGACGGCAACGTGAACGAAATCGTCGGCAAATTTGGTGGCGCGGACCGGCTGCGCAACGCCGTGAACCAACGGCAACCGCTGCTGTATACGGCTTAACCGAATTCCCAGAGAGCACGAATGAGCACCATCAAATCATTCTCGGTTGGGGATGGAGACATGTTTTACATCAACCACAACAGCGACAGCTTCACGATCATCGATTGCTGTTTTGACCCGACCGACGACGCCATTTTGAACGAGGTGTGCGCGCTGAGCCGCAGGAAAGGAATTCAACGGTTCATCTCGACGCACCCCGACGATGACCATATCTTGGGCTTGGAGTTGTTGGACAAGAAAATCGGGCTCGTTAATTTCTACTGTGTTCGCAACGCCGCCAGAAAACCTGACGAGACTGAAAGCTTCAAAAAATACTGCTCACTGCGAGACTCGGACAAGGCGTTCCATATCTTTGCGGGGTGCACGCGCAAATGGTTGAACCAAGGGGGCGACGGGAGAGACGCGGCTGGGATCGAGATCCTGTGGCCGAATCTCGATAACGAAAACTTTAAGGAGGCTCTCGCAGCGGCCGCGCAGGGCGAAAGTCCAAACAACATCTCGCCGGTTATCAAGTATTCGGTCAACAAAGGCGCGACGTTCCTCTGGATGGGCGATCTAAAAACTGAGTTCATGGAAGCGATAGAGGACGTTCTGAACTTGCCCCGAGTCGACATTCTTTTCGCTCCGCACCATGGTCGAGATAGCGGCGAGATTCCTGAGTCGCTTCTCACGGGTATGTCGCCAAAGATCATCGTCATTGGAGAAGCGCCAAGCGAGCATCTCAACTATTATCAGGGATACAACACGATCACCCAAAACTCCGCAGGCGACATCGTTTTCAATTGTGAAGATGGCAAAGTGCACATTTTCGCCTCATATGACTATGAGGTCGATTATCTCGACGACGAACCGCAAACCCTAGCGAGCTTCAACTACGTTGGGACACTGACGCTTTGAAACGATGAACCCGTTAAACTTGATAACCGACAGCTACGAAAGGCCCGCCCGTCTTTATCCGGCACTACTGCTGGTTGCGCCGTTGATCGCGACGGCGGTGACCATTCTCTCTCCGAGGTTGACGGGTCTTCAGTCCATCGCCGCAACCGTTGGCGGGTGCGGCGGGGCATTTCTTCTCACACAGCTCGCGCGAGACACCGGTAAGAAGGGCGAGAAGCGTCTCTTCGAGAAGTGGGGAGGGCTACCTTCCGTTGCGATTTTTCGCCATCGCGACACCCGTTTGGATTCAATCACCAAAGCCCGGTATCACAAGCGACTCGCTGGGTTGGTCAAAGAAGCGAAGGCGCCATCCGCTGAGCAAGAAATTGCTGACCCTAGGGCCGCCGACGCAGTTTACGCTGCCTGGTCTAACTACCTGCGTGTCAACACCCGCGACACCAAAAACTTCGCACTGCTGTTTCAAGAAAACATCAATTACGGTTACCGTCGGAACGTTTGGGGACTTCGTCCGATTGGAATCGCCTTCTGTGCGGCAAGTTGCTTAGCCTGCGGCATCCGCCTCTATGCCGTCGGCCATTCGACGGGAAAACTGGACGAACCTGTCGCAGGGGCCGGGGCTTTGGCGTTCGTGCTCCTGGCACTCTGGACATTCCGGTTCTCTGCAGACTGGGTCCGCGTCCCGGCTGATGCCTACGCTACTCGACTTGCCGAGTGCGCTGAATCGCTCGCAGGAAGGGGAGCGTCGCCTCAAAAATAGAATATCCCGGCAATGGTAAGCTCTTGCCCACCTTCACTTTTGAATGCGCTGACCCTAGAACGCGTAGTTAGGCACTCATAGGAACACTCTCATATGGAACGACTGTTGTGGAACAACTATCCGCCGGGCGAAATTAACCAGAAAGTAGAATACTGGGTAGATGTATGGGATGACTTAATTGAGCACTTCACGAAGAGCCACTATGGGCTAGAACTCGTGGATCCCCATTTGATTTTGATGGTGTTGATTGATGAGATTGAGCACAACGAATTGAGAAATAAGGAAACTCGCCGATACCTGCTAGAGACTGTTGCGCGGTTCTTAAAGGACGATCCGGTTGTCAGACACAATTTGTCAGTGGAATTTAGCCTCATCCTCAGTGGCTTCAACAATCAGCCTCTGTTTTATCTCCTACACAGCACGAAGGCGGCACTGCCGTTTTTTCGAGATGGTCGCTATTTCTGTAAAACGTATGGCCTTCTTCGTAAGATTCTAGGCGAGCCCAATTGGCCGGCTGAAGATGAGACGGAAATCGAATTAATTGCGGGTAGCCTGATAGTCGAATTGCTTTTAAAAGGGTACACGCTAAATACCGTTCGGAGTATGCCTCGAAACATCTTTTGCAGCGTATCGAGAAAGCCAAATGCGTTTCCAACCGAATTCGTTTGGGCCGATTTCGGCGGTCTGCCAGCGGCGGACCAACAAAAGTATGTGGACAAGAACGCAGAAGAATTGAAAGCGTTGAACCTAGATAAACGCCTTTCAGCGTTTACTAGGTATTTCTTCAGGCGACCGAAAGACTACATCGTTCTTTTTGAAGTTGAGGGATTGAAAGCCGAGGCCGAGGTTGAAATTGGCCCAGTAACGTTTTACTCGCCGAAGGTTCGGTCCTTTATCAAGGACGTGGCGGATGCCAAGACAAACCACCTGTTGAAGGAGCAGGAGTTTTTTCGACGGGACAAGAACGAGTACTTCGCAAACGCTGCAATTCGATTTTCATGCGTTGATCTTGAGACTGGGAGATTCCAAGCAGCCGAAACCGCTGACAAGGCACTCGACCTCTTACGCACTCAATACAAGGCCCCGTGCCGATTCAAAGTTCTGAGGGAGCAATACATCATTTTGGGACAGGACGGAAGGATAGGAGGAAGCGGCTTCTCGGCGGACAACGACAATCCTGTCATCAACCGGTTACACTCGCTTGATTTAGAGCTCTTTTCTCAAGATAAGGACCATTTGGCCTGCTTCGCAAAGACGGCGCAGTATTTATTCTTAGCGAAAGACGCCCAATCTACCTTGGAGCAAAAGGTTTCTGATTGTCTTCATTGGTTTCGCAAAGGTGAGGAGACTGATCGATTCGAGGATAGGCTCCTACACTACTGGATTGTCATGGAAAAGATTTTCACGTTTTCCAGCTCTTCAGCCCCATTGATAAAAGGGAACGACAAACTCGAAACGAAAATACTTCTCATTAGCGAGTTTTTGTCAGCGTCTGTCGCGTTCGAGTTCATTTATAGGCTTGGCTGGACCCTGCACAACTACCTACGGAATTTGGTGGGTTCCGATCTTGCAGGAATTCTAGGTCAGTCCCGGCTGATCCTGCCCAGGGAAATTGCTGAAAAGTGTTACCTTCAAGAGAATTTCAGCGGACGCGTCTACCTGAAGCAGATAGTTGAAAACCTTCATGAATTGGCTCAAGCGGTTGATAAGCGTTTGGTAAAGAATCGCATCCTTTACACAGAGCGTTTTTATCATGATGGTTCATTTGCCAAGAAGGAAATTGAACGGGTAGTGGCCCGGAGTAGAGAGGATGTGCTTCTCATCTACCGGTATCGAAATAGCATTGTACACAACGCACACTATGATCCGAGCCTTCTGCAGCCGTTCGTCGAAAAAGCTGCCCGCCTTGCCCAACTCGCACTTGTTATGCTGATACAGGAGAGAGCAAAAGAAACGCTAGCTACGGTCGAGCAAATCTTTGTTTCCAAGCATCTTGGAGTGCAAAGAATTCTCGAACGGCTCGGGAAGAATTTGCCAGTCGATTTTCTTGAAGTCCCGGCTTGGAATCTTCCATCAAATTGAATGCCCAAAATCAAAACTCCGACCCACCGATCACGAGACAAACGGTCGGTGGGGTACTGAAATCGGCGCGTGACATAGTGCGCAAGGACAAAGGATTCACTGGCGACCTCGGCGGGTTGCCGATGCTCGAACGCCTTCAAGCCGAGACCGCCAGCGAGGCGCGTGCCGCGCTCGGCGCCATCCTCGCCCCCTCGCTCAGAGGAGAGCCCTGATGAACCCTGTGGCCGCAGACGGCTTTTCGGCGAAATTCGTGTACCGGGTGATTCGTAAGCGCGCACCGATGTTCGCCCTCGCTTTCGCATTGTTGTTCACGGTAATCGCCGTTGCACAATATCTTTCCGTTCGTCACGGGGTTTACAAATCGGCCGAGCTGCAGCTAGAAAAATGGGCAGACCAAGTCGCGGTCGAAATCGCCTACAAAGACAAGTGGGATCTGACGGCACATCGCCAGTCAGGAGATATCGAAGCTCCCCATGTATTCGTGTTCACGTCGGATGGAATAGTTGTGGAGACAGCCGGCTTCATTGCGGGACTGATTGGCCAAGCCAAGCTGCTTGACGATTCAATTTTCACCAAACCGAAGACGCTAAGGGTTGCGGAGACGGGCGAGACATGGAGGGAGTTTGCGATAAGAGTCAGAGGGGGCATCGTCGCTTTGGGCATCCTGAATCCTGCAGAAGTGAACGCACCAGACGAGCTTCTAAAGAGTGCCGCTCATGCGTTCGGTGCCACAATTGAGGATGCCGTAAAGATCCGCACGCGCCAGATATCCAGCCACGTGGATTATGCCATCATCAGCGATTCAGGTAACCTGCTGTTTGAAGCTGACTGGTTTCCTCTTAAAGTGGAACCGAGCTCCGTTTCCCGGCTGGCAGAATCACGCGGGCTGCTCCAGCGAGGCGGCAATTCATATCTGCTCGTCTCCAAATCCATCCTAAACTCGCGAGGGGATAACGTCGGCACGATCATCATACCCAGAGAAGTCACCGGCGAGGAGCACGTGATTCGTCAACATATCATCTTCAACGGAATCGCGACTTTGTCATCCTGGCTGGCGGCCTTATTGATCGTGATTCTTTATCTCGCGATTGAGGACTGGCGGCACAGCCCCCGGGCAGCCTCGCTTGAAGATGCGTTGAGAAATGGTGAATCCCAATTGATTGAATTCAAAGAAGGCCACGCCGATATTCCGCTGCAAAGAGCGATTGCGGCATTTGCCAACACTAACAGCGGAACAATCTTCCTTGGCGTTAACGATCGTGGTGAAGTCGCGGGAATTGATTGCGACACTGCAAAGAAGAAGGATGAGGAACTTCAGCGCATTCGGAATATAACTACTCAGTCGATTAAACCAACCATCTCGGTTCGTGCGGATTTTATAGAGCATCAAGGGAAAACCGTGTTGCGTATATTCGTTCCGCGCGGCGAACAGATGCTTTACTTCCTCAATCACGAAATCTACGTCCGCGAGCAAACTGCAAGCATGAAGGCTACTCCCGAACAAGTGGAGGGAATCGTATCCAAATTCTATCGATGAAATGTTCGCCCGAGGAAACAGAGCCTTGTGCGCTGGTTGGCCACCTTGAGGCCCGGTTGACAAAAACGCGGTGGCCGCGCTGAAGCGAACTAATAGCCCGGGCTATCACATTTCGGGCCTTCGGCCCTAGCCACTTCGGGCCGGCTTTATTAATACAAACCCTCTTCCACTAAGAAGACCTGCTCTCGTCGCCGCGCTGAGGTTTCCTCATGATTGATTTCGGTTATGAATTGCCTTGCGCGGCGGGGTCCGTTGAAATTGCCGGACGCGCTCTCGGCTCTCGGGTTCCCGCCGAGCTTGTGGGGGTGAAGTTGGCCGTGGGAGTCCTGGGGTGCGTGTTGTTGCGCCCTTACAGGGCGGGGGAGAATTGTTTGGGCACGTTTTCCCGGGCCTTCGCTGCGCTCCAGCCCGGGCTATCACATTGCGGGCCTTCGGCCCTGGTTCTCTGGCTTCGGCTTTATTAATACAAACTCTATTGCAGTAGGAAGACCTTTCCGCGTCGCTGCGCTAAACTTTTCCCATGATCAGATTTGGTCATCAATTGCCTTGCGCGACGAGGCCCATTGGAATTGCCGGACGTGCTCTCGGCTCGCGGGTTCCCGCCGAGCTTGTGGGGGTGAAGTTGGGCGTGGGAGTCGTGGGGTGCGTGTTGTTACGCCCTTACAGGGCGGGGAGAATTGTTTGGGCACATTTTCCCGGGCCTCCGCTGCGCTCCAGCCCGGGCTATCACATTGCGGGCCTTCGGCCCTGGTTATCTGGCTTTGGGTTTATTAATACAAACCCTATTCCGCTAAGAAGCCAAAGTCGCGCACCTACGCTAAACTTTTTCCATGATCAAATTGGATCACCAACCACCTCGCACGGCGGGGCCTATTGAAATTGCCGGACGTTGTCTCGGTTCCTGGGTTCCCGCCGAGCTTGTGGGGGTGAAGTTGGGCGTGGGAGTCCTGGGGTGCGTGTTGTTGCGCCCTTACAGGGCGGGGGAGAATTGTTTGGGCACGTTTTCCCGGGCCTCCGCTGCGCTCCAGCCCGGGCTATCACATTGCGGGCCTTCGGCCCTGGTTCTCTGGCTTCGGCTTTATTAATACAAACTCTATTGCAGTAGGAAGGCCTCTCCGCGTCGCTGCGCTAAACTTTTCCCATGATCAAATTTGGTCACCAATTGCCCTGCGGGGCGGGGCCCGTTGAAATTTCAGGACGTGCTCTCGGCTCCCGGGTTCCCGCCGAGCTTGTGGGGGTGAAGTTGGGCGTGGGAGTCCTGGGGTGCGTGTTGTTGCGCCCTTACAGGGCGGGGGAGAATTGTTTGGGCACGTTTTCCCGGGCCTTCGCTGCGCTCCAGCCCGGGCTATCACATTGCGGGCCTTCGGCCCTGGTTCTCTGGCTTCGGCTTTATTAATACAAACTCTATTCCGCTAAGAAGCCAAAGTCGCGCACCTACGCTAAACTTTTTCCATGATCAAATTGGATCACCAATCACCTCGCGCGGCGGGGCCTATTGGAATTGCCGGACGTTCTCTCGGCTCTCGCCTCCTCTCGTCGGAAGCATTTATTTCTGTCAAAATGCTTCCGACGAGAGGAGGACGAGGTTCTAACGGTCCATGACTGCGCTCGCGGTTCGGCCGGCGGCGCCGCTATACGCGGTGATCAAGATCAGGGTTTGGACACATTGACGACGACTGGCACTTCAATCCTGGGCTGCGCGGCCACCGAGGTTTCAAACGACACGTTGCCGGCGAGGCTGCTCGCCGGCACCTCATCCAGTCGCGCGACCAGTTCATAGACTTTGCCGGCCTCTTTTGGCACCAGTTCGACCTTGATGCCTTTGATCGTGCTTTGCGGATTCTTCAACTCAATCTCCTTGCCATCGGCGGCACGAATCATCACCCGCCGGAGAGCCAGCGCCTCCGGGCGCTCCGCCGGCGCATTCGTGGTGTCGGAGACGCTCCAATACAGGGCTTCCGGATTGAGCGAAACCTCACCCATGACCTGGCCGTAGAGGTAAATGGTGGATACCGGCGTGTTCGTCTGCCCGGTGGCATAGATCCGGACGGATTCATTGAAGCGGCGCGGCGGGCCATCCCGTTGAATGGCGACGCGTATGCGCGCGGTGGCATCGTCCGCTTTGGCGCCCGGCTCCACCGTTGCCGTGATCCAGGGCTTGGAACCGTCGAGCCTCGCGATGCGGAGCGGTTTGCCGTCCGTGCGGGTAATGGTAGTGAATTGGTCGGCACCCTTCACGCCAAACGCCAGGGTGGGCGAAAGGATAATCGGGCTGATGTCGTAGAGCGGCGTGTAATCCACCTTGATGGTGAGCGAGACTTCGGGAGTCTGCGGATCGTTCGACCGGACCGCGATGTGCTTCTCCATCGTCGCCCGGTAAAAACCGAGATTCAATGTGAAGGGCAGTTCGCCGGTGCCGCCTGGCGGAAGGGTCTGGGGCTTCAGCTCGGCGACCGTGCAACCGCAGGATGGCTTGGGCGGCTCTACTTTGAGGATGGCGTTACCGGCGTTCTTGAACTTAAAGACGCCCGAGACGGTTGCGACCAGCGAGGTCTTGCCAAAGTCGCAAACCGTCTGCTCAAACTGGATTTTGGGAGCCCCCTCCGCCTGAGCGGCAACGCACATTGCGCCCATCCATAGCACCCCTGCGAAAAGTGTTGGTGTTTTTTTCATAATTGCCGGTACTTTCTTTGGTCGAAAACCCAGCCGAAGGAACTCTCCTTCGGCTGGAATGATCACCCACAGGGTTGGGTTTATTATGGCGTGGCCATGACCCGATAGAACCGTGTCGGCTGTTGGGTTGAGAGCGCATTGGTGATGGTCCGGATTCCGCCTGTTCCGACGATTGTTTGCAAGTCGGTCCAGGCCGGATCACTCAATGTATTCTTATACTGCACGGTGTACGATTTCCCGTTCTCGGTGTGGAAGGATAGGCTGAAGGAACCATTGGCCATCGTTAGCGCGCCGATGACCGGTCCGGCCGGTGTCGGGCCGACAGGGCCGAGACAATTAGCGGCGGCGGTCACGGCTCGGGTTTGACAGATGTCCATGCCGGTGACCGTGACAGTGTTGGTCGGCGTGAAGGTGACCACACTATGTGTCGTGTAGGTGATCACGGTGTTAGTGCCCACAGGGGTGGTGACGATGTTGGTGCCCACAGGGGTGGTGACGATGTTAGTCGTAATGCCACCGCCACCGCCGCGGAGGAAGTAGAACAGGTTGGGCCCAAAGCCCACGTCCGTGGCGGTAAAGGTCAATTCGGTGGCGTTGGTGCCGACGGGGAAGCGGTCGGTCACTGTCGCGTTGGCCAGACCTGTGACAAGGATGGTTCCAAAGGTGGAAACACCATTCGCGCCATGGCGCAGGTAATAGAAATTATTTGCCCCGTATCCTGGCGCGATCAGATCGGTGAAGCACAGCGCATCAACGTTGGCTCCGATGGCAAAGCGATCGGTGATAGTCCCAGGCAAAGCCGGGTTGATGGTCCCGAACGTGGATAGACCAGTCGCGTCATGGCGGACATAATAGAACATATTGGCGCCATAACCGACGTCGGTGGCGGCAAAGGTCAAAGCATCGAAGTTATTGCCGACGACGAAATGGTCCGCGGCAACTCCGACCGTCCCGCCTGGAGTAATGCTGCCGAGGGTGGATACACCCGCATTGTCATGAGTGAGGTAGTAGAACAGCAGCGGGCCGTAACCCACATCCGGGGCCGCATAAGTCAACGCATCGAAGCTTCGATTACTGGCGTTGAAACGATCCGTGACGGCGGCCGTGCCGGCAATGATGGTGTTAAAGAACGATGCGCCGGTGTTATCTTGGCGCATCGAGTAGAACTCCGTAGCTCCATAGCCAGCATCCGAGGCGTCATAAGTCAATCCTTCGAAGTTCGGGCCGATAACGAAACGATCAACAACGGCCTGGGAGAGGGTATTGATGGTTCCGAACGAGTTTGCGGTCGCCGTGTTGGTCGTGACCACGCGATTAGTCGTATAGGTGATCACCATGTTAGTGGTGTAAGTAATTACCGTGTTGGTGGTGGGGGTCGTGACGGAGTTGGTGGTCGGGCTGGAACCGCCGAGGGCGATGTAGCTGCCCGCGAACGGTGCGGATGCCCCCGGGGCGAGCGTGATCGGGCCGAGCACCGGGGTGCTATTGCTCGAGCTGCTGAACACGAGGACATTCGTCAGGGAGATGTTGCCGGTGTTGGTGACCGAACCTTCGAACACTACGAGACTACCCGCAGACACAGGACCTGGCGGGCAACTCTCTGTGATGCTGATGCCCGGCGTCGTGGCGACGGGACAACCGGCCGTGTTGATTACCAGGTTGCCGCCGCAAATGTCCTGGCCGCGGGCGGTGACCGAGACGGAGCAGGTGTTGGATGGAACGGTATAGGAGCCGAAGTAAAACTCCGATTCACCCGGTGCCAGTTCAATCGGGCCCAGCGCCGGCGTATTGGTCCCCTGAGGGCTGAACACAAAGACATTCGTCAAGACGGCGTCGCCCGTGTTGGTAACGTAGCCACTGAACGTATACACGCTGCCCATCGGTATCGGGGCCGCCGGGCAGTTCTGCACGACGGCGATCCTCGGCGTGGTGAGCAACGGACAGACGGCCGTCGCGGTGGCGGTTACGTTGCTGCTCGAGCAGCGGTCCTGGCCGCTGGCGGTGAGGGTGTCGATGACCTCGCAACAACTCAGCGGCGCGGTGTAGCTGCCGGTAAAGTTGACGGAGGCGCCCGGCGCGAGAGTAATCGGGCCGATCACCGGGCCGTTTGTCCGTGAGAAACAGTCGACCTGGTAGTTGTTCACGACCAGGACATTGACCAACGTGACATTGCCCGGATTGCTCACGGTGCCCGTGAACGTAAACATCCCGCCCCTGGGGGTGGGCTGTGCCGGGCAGTTTTTCGTCACGGCAATGCGTGGAGTCGTCAGGATCGGGCAGGTGGTCGTCACGCTACTCACCACGGGAGCGAGGGTGCAGGCGTCCAGACCGCGCGCCGTGACCGTGTCGGTTCCCCCGCAGAAATCGGGCGCAACGACGTAAGAGGCGTAGTAACTGACGGATTCACCGGGGGCCAGTGTGATCGGTCCCCACACGGGCGAGCCGGCGCTCGGCTGGGTGTTCACGATGGTCACATCGATCAGCACGATGTTGCCGGCGTTGCTGACGGTGCCGCTGTATTGCAGCACGTCTCCCGGTCGCACCGCCGTCGGCGGGCACACCTTGGTAACGACGAGCTTCGGCAGCGTCAGGACAGTGCAAGCCTCTGTGTCCGAGTCGGTGACGGCGACGCCGGTGCAGGTGTCGTTGCCGGTGGTGATGACCGTGCTCCAGACGACGCAGCAATTCAGGGGCACTTCGTAGCTGCCCGCGAAGTTGGTCGTCGCACCTGGGGCCAGTGAGACTGCGGTGAAGATCACGCTGTTTGGGGCAGGCCGATTGTTGACGACAACAATGTTGGTCAGCGTGATATTGCCGGCGTTACTGACGGAGCCGCTGTAGGTCAGGATGCCACCTGGCAGCACGGGTGTGACGGGACAGACTTGGGTCACTTCGATGGCTGGCGTCGTCACCAACGGACAGGTGATGGACGCGTTGGCTGCGACCAGGACGCCGGTGCAGGTGTCACCCGCGCTGGCGCTGACCGAGGTGGTAATCGAACAGGCGTTGGTAGCCGCCACGGTGTAGCTGCCGGTGAAATTGGCCGAGGCTCCAGGGGGCAGGCTGGCCACACTGAAGATCACGGTGCCGGGCGCCGGGGCATCCCGCCTCACCACCACATTGGTCACCGTGAGATTGCCCGTATTGCGCACGGTGCCGGTGAAACTCAGCAGGCCGCCCAGAGGGGTCGGCGTGGCCGGGCAGGCCAGCGTTAGGGCGATATTGGCAGCGCCCTGCACCGGGCAGGTGGCCGTTGCGTTGGCCGTGACCAGCATGGCGGTGCAATTGTCATTCCCCGTCGCTGTCAGCGTGGAAGTGATGGCGCAAGCGCTGTTCGTGGGCACCGTGTAACTGCCGGTGAAGTTCATCAACGCGCCGGGGGCCAGAGTGGCGACCGTAAACACCGGACTGCTACCCGTGCGGTCATTGGTCACTACCACGTTGGTAAGCGTGATGTTGCCAGCGTTGCTGACGGTGCCGCTGTAAGTCAGGACGCCGCCGAGGCCGGGCGGGTTGGCCGGACAGCTCTGCGTGACGGCAATCCGCGGAGCGGTCACCAGCGGGCAAGTCGCGGACGCGATGGTTGAAACACCAATCGCGGTGCAGGCATTAGTACCCCTGGCCGTCACCGTGGTGCTGACCGAGCAGGCATCGGCCGGCGCCGTGAAGCTCGCGGTAAAGTTCGCGGACGCGCCGGGCGCCAGGGCCGCCACGGCCAACACGGTGCTGGGAACAGACTGGCTGTCAACGACGGTGACGTTGTTCAAAGTAACGTCGCCGGAATTTCTGACGGTCCCGGTGTAGGTGATCTGACCGCCGGTGGCGACGGGCACCGCCGGACAAGCCAGCGTGACCGCGATGCGCGGCGTCGTGGCGAGCGGACAGGTCGTGGTGATGGTGTTAGTGACGGTGTTCCCACTGCAAATGTCGGTGGCGGTGGCGGTGACGATGGCGGAGACGGAACAGGAGTTGCTGTTTGGCACGGTATAACTGCCGGTGAAGTTGGCGGACGCGCCGGGTGCGAGGGAAGGCAGTGTGAACGCCGGTTGCGTGGTTGTGTTCGTGCCCGAGGTACTGCCTCCCGCGCGGAGGTAATAGAACAGGTTGGCCCCAAAGCCCACGTCCGTGGTCGTAAAGGTCAGCTCAGTGAAGTTCGTGCCGACGCTAAAGCGATCCGTCACGGTCCCGGTGGCCGAGATGGTACCGAAGGTGGAACGGCCGTTACTGTCGTGGCGGAGGTAATAGAACAAATCGGCGCCATAGCCCACGTCCGTAGCCGTGAAGACCAGGGCGTCGAAGCTTGAGCCGACGCTGAAAAGATCAGTGACGGTCCCGGGGAGGGCGGGGTTGATGGTCCCGAAGGTGGAGCTTCCGTTGTTGTCATGGCGGAGGTAGTAAAACAAGTTGGCGCCATAGCCCACGTCCGTGGCCGCAAAGGTCAACGCATCGAAGTTATTGCCGACGACGAAGAGATCAGCGACGACCCCAACGGCTCCGCCGGGCTTGATGGTCCCGAAACTGGAAACACCGGTGCTGTCGTGGCGGAGGTAGTAGAAAATGACCGGGCCATAGCCCACATCCGGGGCCGCAAACGTCAACGCATCGAAGTTTTTATTGCCGGCGTCGAAGCGGCCGGCGACGGTTCCGCCGGCGTTGATGGTCACGAAAGAGGAAGTACCGGACACTTCATGGCGAAGGGAGTAGAACTGGGTGGCGGCATAGCCCTCATCCTGATCGGCATAGGTCAACCCGTTGAAGTTATTACCGACGACGAAGCGATCAGTGAAGGTCCCGGCAGGAGGAACCAGCGGGGGAAAGATCGTCCCGAAGGTGGCAGGGCCGCTACTCGTGTTCGTATCAGGCGCACGTTGATTGTTGACCACTGTGATGTTGGTCAACGTGATGTTGCCAGCGTTGCTGACGGTGCCGCTGTAGATGAGGACGCCGCCCGGACTCGGCGGATTGGTCGGGCAGCCTTGCGTAACGAGGATGCGTGGGGTGGTAACCAGCGGACAATCGGTGGTGGCTCTGGCCGTGACACCCGAGCCGGCGCATTGATCATTGGCGCTGGCGCTGAGCGAGGTGGTGATCGAACAGGCGTTGCTACCCGGCACGGTGTAGCTGCCGGTGAAATTGGCCGAGGCTCCAGGAGCCAGACTGGCTACACTGAATACCACGGTGCCGGGCGCCGGGGCATCCCGCCTCACGACCACATTGGTCACTGTGATATTGCCCGCATTGCGGACGGTTCCGCTGAAAGTCAGCAGGCCGCCCAGAGGGGTCGGCGTGGCCGGACAGGCCAGCGTTAGGGCGAGATTGGCAGCGCCCTGCACCGGGCAGGCGGCCGTCGCGTTGGCGGTGACCAGCGCGGCGGTGCATTTGTCGTTGCCGCTCGCCATCACTGTGGAAGAAACGGCACAAGCGTTGTTCGTGGGCACCGTGTAACTGCCGGTGAAGTTCGTCGACGCGCCGGGGGCCAGCGTGGCAACCGTGAACACCGGGCTGGCGCCCGTGTGGTCGTTGGTCACCACCACGTTGGTAAGCGTGATGTTGCCAGCGTTACTGACGGTGCCGCTGTAAGTCAGGACGCCGCCGAGGCTGGGCGGGTTGGCCGGACAGTTCTGCGTGACGGCAATCCGCGGAGCGGTCACCAGCGGGCAAGTCGTCGAGGCGCTGGTTGAAACACCAATCGCGGTGCAGGCATTAGTACCCCTGGCCGTCACCGTGCTGCTGACCGAGCAGGCATCGGCCGGCGCCGTGAAGCTCGCGGTAAAGTTCGCGGACGCTCCGGGCGCCAGGCTTGCCACGGTCAATACGGTGCTGGGAAGGGACTGGCTGTCAACGACGGTGACGTTGTTCAAAGTAACGTCGCCGGAATTTCTGACGGTCCCGGTGTAGGTGATCTGACCGCCGGTGGCGACGGGCACCGCCGGACAGGCCAGCGTGACCGCGATGGCCGGAGCCGTGGTGACCGGGCACGTGGCCGAGGCTGTGTTGGTGACGGCGAGGTAGGGGGGGCATTGACCCTGGCCAGTCGCAATGACGGTGGCCGTTGCCGAACACGCGCCCGCTACGCCATTGAGCGCGAAGGTTCCCGAAGCTCCAGGGGCCAGGTTGGCTGCCGAAAACAGAACCGAACTGCTCGTGCCCGACAAGACGGTAACCTCAGCCCCACTTAAAGCTCGGTTGTACAACCGCGCTTCATCAATCATGCCTTTAAAAAAGCGCTCGCCTCCCCCGCCGCGGGCGCCAACCGCCCAGTTCGCGTTTACCATCATCGCGGCCGTGCCGGCGCTATTGGAGCCGATCGCTACGCCATTCCGATAGAGAATCCAGGTTGAGCCATCGAAGGTAGCGGCCAGGTGAACCCAGGTACCGATGTCGCCCGCGGGCACGGCCACCGTCAAAACCGGGGCGGTCCCGCCCGACGCGCCGGCCTGGTAATTTCCATTTAAAATGCGCAAAAACACGGAGTTCGATAAAGGCAGGGAATAGCCATGCGCGAGGATCTGCCGATAGCCATCAATCGCTTGCGGCTTGATCCACGCCGCCATCGTAATCGCTCCGGCGAAGTTAACGCTCGCGTTATTCGTGATGTCGACATAGGCGTTCGTGCCGTTGAAGGACAGCCCATTGCCATATTGTCCGGGACCTCTGGTAGCGTTGATGATGTTGCCGTCGTTTCCACTGCCGGAACTGTCGATGGCGAGGCTGCCGCTGGTTTCATTAAACGCCCAATAACCTACGAGACCGGAGGTCGAGGGTACCGGTTGCCCACTTTGGACCACCGTCACATTATCCAGGCTAGCGTTTCCCGAGTTGCTCACAGTGCCGGTGTAGGTCACGACGCCGCCGGCGACGATTGGGGTCGCGGGACAACTCAAGGTCGCCGCGATGGCCGGAGCGGTGGTGAGGGGACAGGTCGCACTGGCAAAGTCGCTGACTTTGACGCCGCAGCGGCTGGTCCCGGTGGCCGTCACCGTGTCGGCCGCGGAGCAACAGACCGGCGCGGGGTAACTGCCCGTGAAGCTGACTACCTCGCCGGGCGCCAGGCTCGGGCGATTGAACACGGGCGTGTTGGGAGCGGGTTGATCGTTGACCACGACGATGTTGGTCAACGTTACGTTGCCAGTGTTGCTGACGCTGCCGGAAAAAGTGAATAGCTGGCCGGGAGCGACCGGTTGTGCGGGACACGCCTTGGTCACTTTGATCCCCGGAGTCAGAGTGTTCTGACAGGTGAGGGTGGTGAAATTGGTCAGCGTCCGCGGAGTGGCCGTGAACTGGTCGGTGGCCAGAACGGTCAGGATGGCCGTGCTCGGCGCACAGGGATTCGACGGGATCCAACTTCCACTAAACGGGGCGACCTGCCTGATGGCCAGGTTAGTGGGAAACAGCACCGTGAAAAATCCATCGTCGTTAAAATTCGTCACGGTCACTCCGACCAGCGTGTTGTTGCCGCAATTGGTCACTGTGCCCGTGAAGCTAATCGCGCCGTTTTCTCCCACACCGGCGACGCATTGGGCGGTAATCAGGACGCAGGGCAGATTGACCTGCGTGTTCACTCCCTGGTTGCCGCCACCGGTACTGTCGACGTCGTTTTGGTGGATATCGCCCTGGTCAACCGCCGTGGCGCGCACCGTGCCATCGGGACCAATATCCTGAGCGCGGACGACATAACTGACGACGTTGGTATAGAAATCCGATTCTCCCGGAGCCAGATAGGTTCGCCGCAACGTAAGGTTGTTGGTGACGCCATCCGGCGTGACCACGTACGCGTGAATCGCGCCGGCCACTGCCGGATTAGTCTCGCCGGCGTCGCAGGCGGGAAAGGGCGCGTTGAACACATTCACGCTGTAAAAGATCGTGTCGCCGATGTGAACGTCAGGCAGACTCGTGAAGAGGCTGATCCCCAAACCGCTCCCAAGGCATCCGGGCGGACTTCGATCGGCGTGGGCCGCCGGCGCGCTGAACAAGAGGAAAACCAGTCCTGCGAGCCACGCCACCCAAGGGAAGGGCCCGCCCGGGTTGCGCCAGGCGGATAAGGTCACCTCACTCTGAGACGAATCACTTGACGGTTGGACGATGGCATACGGCGCGGGCTGTTGGATTGAAGTGTTCATGGTGGTTGTGTGTTGGCTGTGGTAAGGTGTCATGCTTCGTTGGACAGAGTTGGGCAGCGCAGGTGGTTTTACAGTTGGCCTTCAGAAGCGGCATTCTCAGCCTGACTTTGTTCGCGGTTTACGGAGGTGCTCTTCGCCGAGTACCTGGCTGCATGGCGAATCAGCACTTCGGCGCTCGCTTGGGGGATGTCAAGGTCGTCATCGACCACAAGCGTGCGGTGCGGCGGAGCGGTTCCGAGTCGAGCCTGTGCACCGGCTGACTCTCCACTATGCAGGATTTTGGCATTTCCCACGGCGCAAAAATAACCCCGACGATCCTGCGCGCGCTATGAGGGGGTTTGCCGTGGGGTGGTTCCCCCATTCACTTCAGCAGAACTGCTTCGTCGGGGTTTCGTAAATGAGCAGAAATGCCGACGCGGCTGAGGGTACAGCCCGCCGCGGCAATGGCCGACAGCACGCGCTCCGGTCGTCCCTCCCTCCGCCAGCCTGCTCCGCGCAGCTCCGCCCGACCGTTCCCGCTCACGGCTGACCTGGGGCCAGCACAACTCGGAAACCGATGTCGTAGTCCCGGTAGTCCGGCTGGAGGCTGCCGCGCTGCGCTGACCGACAGTACCCGGCGTAGCTGAGCCCGCGGCCGCCGCGAAACACGCGGTACGGGCCCGGGGGAGAGCCCTGCGGGTCTAAGAAGACCTCTCCCCTTCGCCGCGCTAAGGTTTCCCCATGATCAAATTTGATCATCAATCGCCTCGCGCGGCGGGGCTTATTGAAATTGCCGGACGTGCTCTCGGCTCGCGGGTTCCCGCCGAGCTTGTGGGGGTGAAGTTGGGCGTGGGCGTCCTGGGGTGCGTGTTGTTGCGCCCTTACAGGGCGGGGGAGAATTTTTTGGGCACGTTTTCCCGGGCCTTCGCTGCGCTCCAGCCCGGGCTATCACATTGCGGGCCTTCGGCCCTGGTTATCTGGCTTCGGCTTTATTAATACAAACTCTATTGCAGTAGGAAGGCCTCTCCGCGTCGCTGCGCTAAACTTTCCCCATGATCAAATTTGATCACCAATTGCCGCGCGCGGCGGGGCCTATTGGAATTGCCGGACGCGCTCTCGGCTCGCGGGTTAAAGCGGCAGAGGACTGCCACACTCCAAAACCTGTCGGACGGGCGGTGCGCCCACGGTACGCGCTTGCGTTTTGGTGCGGCCGTCCTCTGCCGCTTTTCGGCTCGATTCGCAGGTCAGCAGGGCACCCGGTCCCGGTTCCCGCGGTCCCGTGCAGTAATCCCTTCATCCCGTGGTCCTGTGGTCTTGTGGTCCCGAGGTCCGAGGTCCCGTCGTCCGTCCTTTGCACCAGATTGCACTACTTCGCACTACTTTGCACCACTTTGCAGTGGTTTTTGAAAAGCCTCTGGCCGCCGCGGTTCACACCGCTGGCCAAATCACCTGCGTTCTTTGACATTTTAATCGGATAGAGCTCAGCCGGAACTCTCCGCCTCCGCGGACCCAAACCCGGCGCTCCTGTCGGCCCCTCCGCCGCAGGGGCGCCTGGGTAGCGCAGATTTTTGATCTGCGCTACGGTTTGGCCGTTCGCTGCCCGAGCGGAGGGTCATCCCGAGTTTCGTCCCGTTCTTGAGCGCCAAACTCCAGGTTAACCCTTTGACCTTTGAACCAGTGGGTGCGGCAACTCTTCAACGGGATGTTTGCGGCGTCGGCGGGAATCAGCCCGTAGATTCTGCTGATGAGGCAAGCTCATTAACCCGATTGGGCTAGCGGGTGAGCTTGCTCCAAGGAACTTCCTAGCGCGGCCCTACAGCAAGTGGAATCGACTATGCTACGAGGGGTGCAGTGTTGTGTTTATGATGTGCTTTACGGTACCAGCAGTTCTTCCCGCCGCGGTAACTCACTCCTTGACCTTGGCACGGCTTTTCAGCCGCGTTGCCTCCGGGCCACGAAGGACGGTAGCTCCTGGAACCGCTGGGGGGTGTCAGGTCAGGCCGCACCCCGCGGACGCCGCCGGACCGACCGATGCCAATCCCGGCAATGGAGCCCAGTGGGAGTGCGACCGCATGAGACGCCGGGGCGTTCGATTTGCGGGCTGGCTCGGCGCGTTGTGGATCTCCTTAACCCTGAGTGCCTTCGCCCAGACAACCACCAACGTGACCTTGGCTTGGAATCCGAGTCCGGCCAGCGACGTCGCAGGCTACAGGCTCTACTACGGTTTTGCGAGCCAGACCTATACCTCGCTGGTCTCGGTCGCTAATGTGACCAATGCGGCCGTCGCCGGGCTGGTTCGGGGAACGACCTATTATTTCACAGCAACCACGCTCGATTCTCTGGGCCTCGAGAGCCAGCCGTCGAGCGAGATCACCTACACTGTGCCCACCAATAGCACCTCGAGTGTCTCAACTACCACAAATACTGCCCCGACCATCTCAGGCATCGCCGGCCAGACCATCGCGGTGAACACCGCCACACCGGTCCTTTCCTTCACGGTTGCCGACCAGGAAACCCCCGCTACCAATCTCACGGTGGCAGCGACCTCCTCGAACCCCACTTTGGCGCCCAACAGCAGCATGATCCTCGGTGGCACTGGCACCAACCGGACAATCACGGTCACGCCCGCCGCAGGTCAGACCGGCACGGCCACGATCGCTCTGACCGTTTGCGATCCGACCCTCTGCACGACGACGAATTTCCTCCTCACGGTCACCGCTTTGCCGACCGTCACGCTGACGTCACCGGCCAACGGAGCGAGCTATGCGGCCCCGGCGACGATCAACCTTGCTGCCACGGCCAACGCCAACGGCCACACCGTGACCGCCGTCAGGTTCTATAATGGCACCGCGCTGATGGGACAGGCAACCGCAGCACCGTACACGTTCACCTGGAACAATGTGCCGGCCGGCGGCTACAACCTGATTGCACAAGCCGTGTACGACGCCGGCAACACGGTGGCTTCCTCATCCGTCACCGTCGCGGTCCAGGGTTTGTGGCCGCCGTGGCAGACCATGGATATCGGCACCGTGGGCGTGCCCGGCAACGCCGCCATTTCCAACGGCCTTTACGCCGTCCAGGGTGCCGGCAATGTCAGTGGCTCGGCTGACAACTTTCGATTTCTCTATCAGAGCCTGAGTGGCGATGGAGAGATCAGGGGCCAAATACTCTCCGCGCAAAATACCGGCGCGGGCGACCTGACCAGCACGATGATCCGGGAAAGCCTGACCAGCGGCTCGAAATACGCGTTGATGGGACTTTCACCTGGGATCGGCTATCGCTGGCAGCGACGCAACAACACCGGCGGTGGCACTTCCTCCACCAAGTCAGGCAGCGGCACGCCCCCCAACGTCTGGGCCCGCCTGGTGCGCACTGGAAATACCCTTTCGGGTTACAAATCGGCTAACGGAACCAACTGGACGCTGGTCAATTCCAGCACCATCACGATGGCCACCAACATTTATATCGGCTTCGCCGTCGCCTCGGGCTCGACCGCCACACTGAACACAACCCTGTTCACCAATGTAACTGTTGTTCCGTGAAAACCGGGTTGCGAAGCTGGATGAACCTGGGGACCGTGTTGGGGACTGGATCGGCGCTCTGGTCGTTGGCGCTAATATGGGCCGTGCGAAACAACGACACGACGGTCACATCGGTGGCGCCGTTAATCATTTCTCAGGAATCATCGAGCCCGGCCGATTCACCATCCACCGCCAATGACCCGGCACCGCCTTTGAATCAGGAATCGGCTCCCACAAGTGAGGCAGCAACCCCTCTCGATCCCACTCCCGTCCTCGTCGCGCTCGAAAGTGAAAGCGACCCGGACCGCCGAAGCGAAGCCCTGGACTTAGCCGCTCAATCCGTTGCGGAATCCGATGTGTCGGCCTTGCTTGATGGGCTGCTGGGAGTGAACAGCCCCGCCGGTGCTGAGTTGCGCGCGCGGCTGGTACGCCGCTGGGCTGAAAGCAGCCCGAGCGCGGCAGCAGCCTGGGCGGCGCAGCTTCCAGAAGGCCCGAGCTACCGTGAGGCGGTGAGCCAAGTGGCCGTCGCCTGGGCCAGCACGGACCTGCCTGACGCCCTGAGTTGGGCCACCGGCCTACCAAAAGGTGAAGGAAAAAGTGCGGCGCTGCTCAGCCTGGCCTACGAGATGGCCCGCTCCGACCCGCTCGCGGCGCTCGAGCTGGGCGGCACACTTCCACCCACCCCGGAGCGCGACAATCTGCTGGTCCATGCCATCAGCCAATGGGCAGCCGCGGATGGGCGCGCAGCGGCCGCCTGGGCCCAAGCCGCGCCTCAGGCGCTTCTCCGGCAGCGGCTGGTGTCCGCAGCAGCTGTGGCCCTGGCGGCGCAGGATGGGGAAGCAGCCGCCGGACTTGCATGCAAAGCTCTGAGCCCGGGCGAAGAACAGGACCGGACGGTGGTTGCCGTCGCACAGCGCTGGGCTTTAAAGTCACCAACAACTGCCGCTGCCTGGGTCGCGCAATTCCCACCAACCCCGGCGCGGCAGGCGGCATTGCAGAGCCTGTCAGCACTTCAAGCCGCACAACCGCCGGCTCCCTGAACCCCATCCCTGGCCTTACGTCCCCGATAGCTCGCCGAGGCGCGGCCGCGGGTCCCTTTTTGTCAAGGAACAATGTCGCCGAACGGGTCACTCCAGCGAAAAAGGATCCGCCAATCGCAGGCGTTTACGGGTTTGGGCCCAGACTGGGGTAAGCACCTAGCTCAACTGGGGTCAGCACCTAACTGGACTGGGGCGGGTTAGCGAGATACGATTTATGAAATGAAGGGCGTGGCTGAGCGATGATTTTAAGAAATTGTTTATGACACGAGCTCCTAAAATAAATCATTCCACCAAGGTTAATGGTTTTCGTCCGGGCAGCGTTATGCTCCCGTCAGCCTGGGGGCTAAACTCCGGGTCGCGGGGCGCCCGGAGCCGGCCGGCCATCCGGCTGCTTTTGGTCGATGACCATCCCGTCGTGCGGGAGGGTCTCAGGTCACTGCTGACCTCGTGCGAAGGGCTAGTCATCGTCGGTGAGGCCACGGATGGCGAGGATTGCGTGCGCCAAGCCAGGGCGTTAGCGCCGGACATAGCGCTCGTGGACATCTCCATGCCGCGGATGAACGGACTGACGGCAACCAAGATCCTGCGTCAGGAGAACCCGGGCATCAAAGTTCTCATTCTGTCGGCCTATCCCGAGTCGGAGTTTGCGAACCAAGCGCTGCGTTCCGGTGCGCGTGGCTATTTGTTGAAGACGACGACGCCACAGGTGATGATGCAAGCGATCGGAACCGTCCAGGCAGGCGGCATTTTCCTCACTCCCGAGATCGAGCAGAAGGTTTTCAGCGAGCTTGGGTCAAGCCGCCCGGAGGCCGCGTGGAAACGATTGCTGACCAAGCGTGAGCTGGAGGTGGTGGCCGCAATTGCCGAAGGATTGTCGAATAAGGAAATCGCCATGCGGCTTGATGTCGGTGTGCGGACGATCGAGACCCACCGCGAGCGCGCGATGCGGAAGCTGAATATCCGCCGGATCGCCGGATTGACCACCTTCGCTGTCACCAAGGGGCTGGTTGGTTGCCCGCCAGGGACAGACTCCGCTCTCCGGTTGGCCGAATCCATACCCCCATGGCTACCGCCAGACCGGAATGGCACCTGGCAAGCCCCTGGACTGGCCAGCAACGCGAGGAATTCCAACGGTGGTTCCCACGCAAGGCTCGGAGGGACCGCCGGAGGGGTCAGCCCAGTGTTTTCTCCCGCGCTTGAGGGCCGAACTTTGGGTTGAACCTTGGGGGTACTGTGCGGACCGGGTGGCCGGGTCACAACGGCGAGGTCGGCACCGGCAAGCTTAAGCGCGAGGTTCTCAGGTGTGAGTGGGGAACAGCCGCAGACGGCGCCGGCCAGCAACAGCAGGCTGAAGCTGGAGCCGACCATGGAATTAGGATCGCTGGAGAATGGCGCAAGGTCAATCAGATTCCCGCCAAGATTCCCGCCAAGCTTGAGGGGGTGAAGTTGGGCGTGGGAGTCCTGGGGTGCGTGTTGTTGCGCCCTTACAGGGCGGGGGAGAATTTTTTGGGCACGTTTTCCCGGGCCTTCGCTGCGCTCCAGCCCGGGCTATCACATTGCGGGCCTTCGGCCCTGGGTCTCTGGCTTTGGGTTTATTAATACAAACCCTATTGCAGTAGGAAGACCTTTCCGCGTCGCTGCGCTAAAGTTTCCCCATGATCAAATTTGGTCATCAATTGCCCTGCGGGGCGGGGCCCGTTGAAATTTCCGGACGTGCTCTCGGCTCGTGGGTTAAAGCGGCAGAGGACTGCCGCACTCCAAAACCTGTCGGACGGGCGGTGCGCCCACGGTACGCGCTTGCGTTTTGGAGTGCCGGTGGGTGCGGAGATGGACCGCGGCGTCCACCCAGTCGCACCAGCGCACGATGGTGCGGTGAGCTTCTTCGTTCGTAATGGCTTATTTCAAGGGGACTACTTCGGCAAGGTTTCGCAAGTGGTCCGAAATGCCGACGCGGCTGAGATGACAGCCCGCCGCGGCAATGGCCGACAGCACACGCTCCTCGTCCATGATGATGCGGTCGCGTTTGTAGATTGGATAATTTGCCCGCACAGCGCGGGGCGTCAGGTTGATGGTGGCCAGATTCGCACCCGCATTGAACGCGCGCACGTAGCCGTCCTGCGAAACCAACCGCATGGCGCTGACCGCGGGGATGAGCCAATGCGGCGCGCGCAATCGCATCCAGGCCACACAATTCAGCGTCTGCTCGATGTCACCATTGGGAGCAATCCCAAACGGCGTTTGCTCGCCCGCCACAAAAGGGCTGACGCTGCAACCGGCCAGCGGCAGCAGCGTCAGGAGGTTCAACGTTTGTTCCACTTGCGCCTGCGTCTGTCCGGGCAGACCCATGATCAGACCCGACGACACTTTCCAGCCTTTGCCCGCCAGATAGCAAATCGCCGCCACGCGTTCGGCCAATGTCCCCGGAGCGCGGACGAAACCGTAATGCTCGCTTTGGCCCGTCTCAATTTTCATCACATAGACGTCGCCCCCCGCCTCGCGGAGCCGGTCGTAATCTCGAGGCGACAAAGTGCCGAGGCAAAGGGTAATACCGAGCGCGGTGCGGCGGCGCAGTTCGCGCACGAGGGGCAGCACTACCTCGCGCACGGCCACCGGGTCTTCGCCCGCCTGGATATCGATGTCGGTAATCGCCGCGGGCCGATGGTGAATGATCAACTCGGCGAGTTCATCCGCCGCCAGGCGATAGCGCGTCAGGGCGCGGTTGTCCCGGCGCATCGCGCAGTAATGGCAATTCTCGCGGCAGTGGCTGGACACCTCGACCACCCCGCGCACGAAGACGCGGCGCCCGAACACTTTATCTCGCAGCGCCCGCGCCTGCTCGTGCAAAGCGGGAAACGTCGCATCGAAAGCGGCTGCGCGCGTCGGAATTGGACAGAGCTTTCCGGCCGGCGCCGGCGGCGCATTCCGGTCAGATGAACCGGCAAAGGACAGGTTGACCTCGTTCACGTTGACCTTAAGAAATCAGCAAGAGGCCGTTGGAAGACAACCAGACGAGCTTTGACGGCCAGCCGGATAATTCCTATCGCCCGCCGCCTGCCGCAGGCGCGGCAACCGCTCGCGATAAGATCACCGAACGTCGGTGCGGTCTTTTCGGGTTTGATCTTCATGACCTGAGGATAAGACAGGACAACGGTTCGCCGCTATCGGGGGTTTCCCCGATGGGCGAGTTTATAAACCCCTGCCAACGCAGCGCCGGGGCTAGAGGATGGTTAACTGGACATGGCTTTCGATGATTCCCGCACTGATAGCGTAGCGGGTGAGGCCGGCGACGTCATGGAGGTCCAGTTTGGCCATGAGAACCTGCCGATGCTTGTCCACCGTTTTGAAGCTCACGCCCAGTTCCGCGGCGACTTGTTTGTTGGGCATGCCTTCGGCAATCAATTGGAGCACCTCCACCTCGCGCGAACTGAGGTGGTTGCTCTTTTGCTTGGGTTGCCCCCCGCAAGCGAGCGACTTCAGATCGCGACGCTTGAGGCGCCTGGCCACGGAAGCGCTGAAAAAGGTTTTCCCTTTTTGGACCTCGCGAATCGCCACGGCCAGATTATGGGAGGAAGTTCGTTTGAGCAGGAATCCCGCTGCGCCCAGCAAGGTGGCTTGAGCGACGTACGCGTCATCACTATGGGCGGAGAGAAAGAGCACTTTCGTGTCGGGAAAGTCTTTGCGGATTTGCCGGGTGGCTTCCAAGCCATTGAGCAGCGGCATGGCGATGTCCATCACGACGACGGCGGGATGGAGTTTCCGGGTCAGTTGCACGGCCTGGCGGCCGGTTTTCGCTTCGCCGACGACTTCGATATCGCGTTCGTGTTCCAATAAGGACCGGAAACCCTCGCGCACGATCTGGTGATCTTCAGCCAGAAGGACGGTAATTCGTTTCATAAGTCAGTTCCGTGAGCCCTTGCGGCACCGGGGGACAGAGGAATGCGCGCCTCGATTTCCGTGCCGGCGCCGCGGGCGGATTTGACTTTGAGGGCGCCGCCGATATAGGTCGCTCGCTCCTGCATGCCGAACAAATCAAGGCCGCCCTTGCCTTTTCGTCTGGCCGGATGGACATCCGGGTCGAAGCCGATCCCATCGTCTTTGATGGACAACAGAACGAAACCGTCCTGCTGCCTGAGGCGCACGGTCACGTGGCGGGCGGAGGCGTGCTTCTCGATGTTCTTCAAGCCTTCCTGGAGAATGCGGTAGAGGGTCAACTCGGTGTCGGCGGGCAACCGCGCAGTTACCTGCACGCAGGCCAGCTCGACCGAGAGGCCGGTCCGGTTGGCGAACTCGGTGGTGGTGCCGCGCAGGAGGGCGGGAAGACCCAGCTCGTCCAATATACTGGGCCGCAGATTACGCGAGATGCGCTCGACTTCGTTGGCAGTCTGGCCGAGCATTTGGCGGAGCTTGATCGCCTCGCTCTTGGCTGGCCCGTCGCGCGCCGGCAGCTTGTCCGCCAGCGCCTGGCTGCGAACGAGGACGGCGCAGAGAAGCTGGGTGATGCCGTCGTGCAATTCGAGGGCCACGCGGCCGCGCTCGGCTTCCTGGGCTTGCACCAGGCGGTGGGACAACGCCCGCAGCATTTCCTCGTTACGCCGGGCCTCCGTCATATCCGTCACCACGATGCCGCAGGCCGCCCGGTTGGAACCGTCCTTCGCCAGTTTGCGAATGGAGAATTGGACCGGAACTTGCGAAGCGTCGCCGGCCGTTAGCAGTCCTTGAAATTTAGAGCCGGATTCGCCGGCGCGTTTGAGCAGCGAGCGGAGCGTTAGGCGGTCGCCGGCGGAGAGAAAGCGGCGAAGCGGTTTGCCGATGACCCGCTCGAGCGGGGATTTGACGAGCCGGGCGAAGCACTGGTTGGCGTAAAGAATCGTCTTGTCAGCCGCAAGGGTCAGGGCGCCTTCGTTCATGGATTCCATGAGGATGCGGTAGGGGTGCTCAGCTCCTTGCAGGGTGAACACTTGCGGGCCCTGTTTGCCCGCGATCACCACGGCATCGACTTCGCCGCTGCGGATGGCGCGGAGGATTTCCTCGGCGTCGGCCAGGCGAGCACGAAGCTGGGCGATTTTGCGGGAAGGGGCGGAGCGGGAGGAGCGTTGGCGGCGGGCAGTTTTCATCACGCGGTTTTAGCTTTCGTGACCAAATCCAACCCGACAAAGAGGCCGGAGGTGTTGGAGAGGTTGCCGATGAAGCGGCGGAGCGGGCGCGGGAATTCGCGGACGAGGGTCGGGGTGGCGACGATCTGTCCGTCGCGCGCCAGGATGGGCTGCTGATAGACATCAATCACTTCGAGTTCGACGTTGCCCTTGGCTTCGGTTTCGCACAGTTTGCGGACGCGCAGGATAGCCTGGCGCGAGCGGTCAGTGGCGCCCGCCACGTAGAGTCGCAGGCTGTTTTTACCCGCAGGGCGAGTGGCCAGGGCCTTCTCGAAGGCGTTGAGCGTGCGGCTGTTTTTGTTTGCTTTCAAAA
>Ga0210409_10001027_pt1 | contig 39182 bp, 36 predicted proteins | sample IncBWH17MmetaG_FD_161649 | JGI IMG/M metagenome (GOLD analysis project Ga0210409, IMG submission 161649) | Forest soil microbial communities from Barre Woods Harvard Forest LTER site, Petersham, Massachusetts, United States - Inc-BW-H-17-M | ecosystem: Environmental > Terrestrial > Soil >... | reverse complement strand
GCCTGGTTGCATCTAAGAAGAAGATTCAGCCCCAACGCGAATCACCACCCGCATAGCCCGCGTCGGCATACGCCACCTCTCCCCCACCCGATACAGATGCCAGCTCCCGCTCATCAACATATGCGTCACAAGAATCAGATCGCCGCTGAAGTAGATCAGCAACCACTTCCCCCGCGACTCCACCTTCTCCACCACCCGTCCCACCAGCGGCGAATCATCATTCACCCGAGCCAGCTTCGCCAGCCCAGTCTCAAACCCAATCACCACCTTCCCACCAATCGCCCGCTGCAAAGCCCGCGCCGCCCGATAGATCGTATCTCCTTCAGGCATTTTTGCTCCTTGTGAGTGACTTTTCTATACGGTGCTCACAACGCAAATCTAATACCCCTCTACTTCGAAGGTATTATGATTTCTCCTTGAGCTGCATTTCATGCGGTTTAGCAGAGGCAAATTGACTACCATAGCTACATCGAAGAGAACGCTATTAATATTGGCATTCTTGTGTTCTGTTTTCTCTCCCCGCAGCGTACCTGCGCAGAGCACTGAGACGAAAAAAGAATGGCACTTTCCGATGGGCAAAGGTGAGACAGTCATCACACTGTTCACGTTCCCGAGCGAGAGCGGAAAACCGTTTACGAGTATTGAGATCTACTTAACTCAGGACGCAAGCCCTTCGCTGGCTGAAGAAGCGCGTTTCTTCAGAAACGTCTTGGATGGTATGCCGAAAGGAACCAACCTCTCGTTCATACAACATCGATTGAGTGAGCCAGAAGCACGCGCGCGACTAGCTAATTACGCCGCTAGATCAAAAGAATGGAAGAGAACCGTTAGGACGAGAAATGTATCTGTGGTCTATCCTTTAGTGTCTACGTTCCTCAATAAAAGCGACGCCTACCACGAGTGGAGTCAGGTCTTTCGATCGCACGGACTGCGTCTCTATGTTGTAGGTGTCGAAAAGCTCATCCTTGAGCCCTTCGCAAAGACAGGTGCAGCTTGTCCAACAGAAACGAACTGCCATGATCTCGTAGTTCCGGAAGACGCAATGATCCAAATGAACATTGTCCCTGTTGCCACTAATTAATTCGACACTTGATTTGTTCTTCCAATGGTTCCCGCAAACTTCTTCCGCACATTGAACCCCATAGGCGCAGCCGCAAATCCAGCCTCCAACAAAAACTTCCCCATCGGATGCTCTGCCACCGGCACTCCATTCACCGTAGCGATCAACATTCCGGCCCTCACATCTCCGTCATCACTCCGTTCCTGCACCCGCTCCACAAAAAACTCCGCAAGCGATCTCCCCACCTGCGAACGCTGCGGCTCCTCCTCCGGCAGAAACACCTGCACATTCGGATTCCCCCGCCGCAGATAAGCCACCAGCGCACCATTGCAAAGAATCACCCTCGCCCCCACACTCCGCGTCAGCGACGACCCCGCATCCGGAGCGGCGGGCCACCGCAACAACGCCCCGTAAGGATTAGCCGGATCGGTAGCCGCCAACTGCAGCATCTCCGACTTATCTCCCTCCGAAACCCTCAACGACCGCAACAGATCCACCGCCGCAGGCATAGCAAACTGCGTAGCCCCAAGATCCGCAGCAAAATACCCGCGACGAATCCTCCCACTCTCTTCCATCGCCTTCAGCACATCGTAGACAGCCGAAAACCCTCCCTGCAGATTCTCCGCATGCGCCGTCTCGCGAAACACCACGCCATACCGCGTCAACAACTGCTGTGCCATCGCATGACTCCACTCCGTCCCCGACCGCCCCACATCGAATGCCGCTGCCTGCAACGCCCACCGTCCCTGTCCCGTCGGTGGAGTCGTCCGTCGTGACCGGAACGCCACTCCTTGTTTATGCACCTTCCGCGCAGGCCGACTCGAAGACCCAGATGACCGCTCACAGTAAGCACGCAACGCCGCCACGCCATCGTTCGTTACCATGCCCTTCCAAACCAACCCCCACAAAGCATCCAGCGTCTCCCCCGGATACCCACCACCCACACCCTCATGCAAATCCTGAAAGAAAGAAGCCCCACGCCCCTGAAGATAAGCCACTATCTCCGCTTCCTTCTCAGAAAGCTCAGGCACCGCCCGTGGCGGCCACAGCGCTGAAAGCTTCTCCGCCAGATAAAGCCCAATCCGCCCATCTCGCTCACCCAGCGGCTCAAACCCAACCCACACCACCTCACCCGCAGTAATCAACAGATCCAAATCGCTAGCCTTATACCCCACCAAACGAGTGGGCAAAATCTCCGTCTCCAAAATCGAAGCCGGTATCGGCGCACCCTGCAAATTCTCAATCACATCCAGCAGCGCATCCAGCCCGCGCCTCGGCTGCACGACACCCTGCCACCGCGTAAACAACCGAGCCAGCGTCCTCTGCTCAACCGGCTCAACCTCCTTCCGCAACCGCGCCAGCGACTTCCGCCGAATCGTCCGCAGCACCTCCTCATCACACCACTCGCGATGAACCCCACCCGGCCGAAACCCACCCTCCACCACTCTCCCCATCTGCACCAGCCGTTGCAGCACCGCCTCTACAATCTCAGCCGAAAGCCCAAACCACCCCGCCGCCTCCAACGTAGTAAACGGCCCATGCGTCCGCGCAAACCGCCGCAGCAAATCCACCACAGCATCCGGCGCCACCGTCAAAAAAGCACTCGGCAACCCCGGCGGCAACGGCACACCCAACGCATCCCGATACCGCGCCGCATCCTCCACCGCAATCAACCTCTTCTCACCCGCAATCCCCACCTCCAGCACCCGCCGCGCCTTCATCAACCGCGCCACACTCTCCGCCACCTCATCCAAAGCACAACGCACCCGCAACTCTTCCGGCGTCAAATCCCCAATCCGGAGCAGCAGATCATGCACCCCATCCATCGTCCTGACCTTGTACTCAGAGACCAGCCCCTGCAACTGCTGCTCGGTCTCCTCAATCGCCCCAACATCCAGCAACTCCCGAAGATCGGCATCGCCCATCAACTCCCGCAACTGATCCTGATCAATCGAAAGCGCCTGCGCCCTCCTCTCCGCCAGCGGAGCATCCCCGTCATAGATATAGTTCGCCACATAACTAAACAGCAGCGCCGAAGCAAACGGACTAGGCGTCCGCGAGTCCACTGTATGCACCCGCAATGACCTGTTCCCAATACTCCCCAGCGTCTCCATCAGCGCAGGCATATCAAACACATCCCGCAGACACTCCCGATAAGCCTCCAGCAAAATCGGAAACGAAGGATACCGGCTAGCCACACTCAACAGGTCATAAGCACGCTTCCTCTGCTGCCACAGCGGAGCCCTCCCATCCGCCCTCCGTCGCGGCAACAACAAAGCCCGCGCAGCACTCTCCCGAAACTTCGCCGCAAACAAAGCCGTCGACCCGAGCTGCCGCAGTACCAACTCCGCCGCCTCCCCCGCCTCCAACAAAATCGGCTCTATCGAAGGAGCCTCATCCGTCTCCGGAAAACGCAGCACAAAACCATCTTCACTCCACATTGTCTCCACATCTTGTCCACCATTTGCACGCACTTTTGCGGTCACAGCCATGGCCCAGGGAGCATGAATCCTGCTTCCAAATGGCGTCAAAACGCACACCCGCCAATCCCCCAACTCATCCCTAACTCGTTCAATAACAATGTTTTGGTCATCCGGCACCACCACAGTAGCCAACTCCTGATCCGCCAGATACCGCAACACATTCTCCGCCGCCAAAGGATCCAAATCATGTTCCCGCGTCAACCTCGCAACTGCCACATTCCGCGGCACTTCACGCAACTCCCGCACCAGCGCGCCGATCCTTCGCCCAAACTCCAACGGCCTCCCCGCCCCATCCCCATGCCAGAACGGCATCTTCCCCGCCTCACCCGGCGCAGGCGATACCAGCACCCTGTCATGCGTAATCTCTTCAATCCGCCACGCCGAAGCCCCCAACAGAAATGTCTCTCCCGTCCTGCTCTCAAACACCATCTCCTCATCCAGCTCACCCACCCGCACAGGCTTCGATCTCTCCCCCGCCAGAAAAACCCCATACGATCCGCGATCAGGAATCGTCCCCCCGTTCAAGATCGCAATCCGCTTCACCCCAGCCCGAGGCGTAATCCAATTTCTCGTCCTGTCCCACGTAATCCTCGGCCGCAAATCCGCAAACTCATCCGACGGATACCTTCCCGCCAGCATATCCAGCACTCCATCGAAACCTCCCTGGCTCAATCCAGCAAACGGGCCCGCACTCCGCACCAGCGCAAACAGCGCCGCATAACTAATACCCGGGCTCTCATCCTCTTCACTCCCACGCCTGCTTCTTCTCTCCGCGTCCTGCACACTCAACGGCGGATGCGCCACCACCGCCACCATCTGCTGCGCCAACACATCCAGCGGATTCCGCAGAAACCGCGTCGACTCCACATGCCCCTCATGCATCGCCCGCGTCACCGCCGCACAAGCAACCAAATCCGCCCTGTACTTCGGAAAAATAATCCCATTCGAAGGCGCACCCACCTGATGCCCCGCCCTTCCAATCCGCTGCATCCCGCTAGCCACGCTAGGCGGAGCCTCAATCTGAATCACCAGATCGATCGCCCCCATATCGATCCCCAACTCCAGCGAAGAAGTAGCCACCAAAGCCTTGATCTGCCCAGCCTTCAGCAACTCCTCAATCTCTGACCTCTGCGTGGCCGCTAGCGATCCATGATGCGCCCGCGCCAGTGGCTCTCCCGCCAACTCATTCAACGCACCAGCCAACCTCTCAGCCACCCGCCGCGCATTCACAAAGATCAGCGTAGAAGTCCGCTCCCGAATAATCTCCAGCAACCGCGGATAGATCGACTGCCAAATCGAAGTTCGCTTCGGCCCCTGCGAAGCCGGCCCACTAGGCTGCTCTTCGATCTGTCCAAGCCGAGCCATATCCTCCACCGGAACCTCCACCCGCAACTCCAGCGTCTTCCGTGCCCCCGCATTCACCACCGTCACCGGGCGATATCGAACTCCCGCTCCCCCATCACCAGATTCATCATCATCCACAACCGCAGCCAAAACTCCTTCAGCCTCATCTCTCTTCCCTACTACCTGCCCCTCCGCCCCACCCAGAAATCTCGCCACCTCCTCCAACGGCCGTTGCGTAGCTGACAACCCAATCCGCTGCACCCGCCTGCCTGTCAGCGCCTCCAGCCGCTCCAGCGACAACGCCATATGAGCCCCACGCTTGGTAGGCACCAGCGCATGAATCTCATCGATGATCACCGTCTCTACACTCCGCAGCGCCTCGCCCGCCTCCGAAGTCAGCAGCAGATACAAGCTCTCCGGAGTCGTAATCAAAATGTCCGCTGGATGCTTCCTGAACCGCGCCCGCTCTTTCTGCGGAGTATCTCCAGTCCGCACACTGATCTCAGGCATGCGCACCGTGAGCCCCTCACGCTGCGCCATATTCGCAATCCCCACCAGCGGCGAACGCAGGTTTCTCTCCACATCCACCGCCAGTGCCTTCAGCGGAGAGACATACACCACCCTGCACCCAAGCTCCACCTCAGGAGCAGTCCGCATCATCAATTTATCGATACACCACAGAAACGCCGTCAGCGTCTTGCCCGTGCCCGTCGGCGCAAGAATCAGTGTCGACTCCCCACGCGCAATCGCTGGCCATCCCTCCACCTGCGGAGCCGTAGGCCCGTCAAACACCGCACGAAACCACTTCGCCGTTATCGGATGAAACAGCGACAGCGCAGCCTCACCCGCGCCTTCGAAACTATTCTCGATCGCCGCAACCTTGCTCTTCTCTGTAACCCTGGGCATCGTATCGAACTCTCAGCAGCATAGCCAGCCGCACATCGATAGGATGCACCCCGAGTCCCTTAAAGCTAAACAGTTTTCGCCACTTCCCCTTTACCGGCAGGACGGTAGAAATATGACTGAGATGCAAACTCAACATCAAAGAGATTCGTCGAATCCTCTGCCTGCTCCGCATTCCCCAACACCAGATACCCCCCACGCCCCATATGCCTGTAAACATGCTGAAAAACGGCCCTTCGATCCTCTTGGGGAAAATAAAGCAGAACATTTCTTAGCAGCACCAAATCAAACACGGGCAGTCCCGGCAACGGCGCACACAAATTTGCACAATGAAACTCACACATCGCACGGATCGCCGCAGACACCTCCCACTCCTCTCCCTCGCGATGCATGTACTTCAACAGCATCCGCGCCGGCAATCCACGATTCACTTCAAGCCTCCGGTATCTGCCCTTCCGAGCATAGTCGACCACCTGCCGTGAAATATCCGTCCCAATAATCTTCACGTCCCACCCCGCAAGCGACGGAAAGTACTCTGCAATCAGCATCGCCAGACTATAAGCCTCCTGCCCGGTAGAACTAGCCGCACTCCACAACCGCAGCCGCCGCTCGCTCCTCCGTTGTTCGATCAACCGCGGCAGAATCACCTCTCGCAACATCTCAAACGGCTTCAGATCCCGAAAGAAGCTCGTCTCATTGATCGTCATCGCTTCTGCGACAGCACGATGCAGATGCACCGGTCTCTCCGCCTTCAGTATGTTGACGAAGTCCTCCAGATTCGCCGCTCCAGCCATCCGCGCAATCGGTGTCAGCCGCGTATCGAATAGCGCATTCCGTGATGGATCAATCAAATTCGCCGACTGCGCCAACACAAGCTCCCGTAAATACGTATAGTCCGACTCAGTACAAGCCATGCATCACCTCCCGCCGCATGTTCAACGCATCAGACGTATGCAGCCCAGCCTCCGGCTTCATTGTCCGACCCTCTCTCACCCTCTGCTCCAACTCGCCCGCCAATGCCCAAAGTGGCAATGTCATGCTCGCAATTCCCGCCTCAGCCACTCGTCCAGGCATCCCCCAAACAGCAGAGGTCGCCTCGTCCTGCGCAAGCACCATCCCACCCCGTTGATGAATTGCTCGTGCTCCCTCCAGCCCGTCCGACCCCATTCCCGTCATCATCAGCGCAAGTGCTCCCGCCCCATACACACGCGCAGCCGAATGAAACAGATAATCAACCGAAGGCCTGCAGTGATTCAGCAGCTCGCGTTGATGCAGCCTTATCCTGCTCGATCGCAACCCCTCCGGATCGCCCAGCATCATTCTTCGCGGAGCCACCTCCATATGCGCGTCTCCCGGTGCCAACCACACCGTCCCAGGCCGAATCACCGCATCTTCATATGCCTCCAACACATGCAGTGCACAGCACTTATCCAACCTCTCCGCCAACGCTCCCGTAAACAGCTTCGGCATATGCTGCACAATCAAAATCGGCACGGCAAAGTCCTTTGGCAGCTTTGGCAACAGATTCTCCAACGCCGACGGTCCACCCGTCGATAGCCCAATCACAATCACCTCAACCCTTGCACTGGATCTGCTTTGTCCATTCACCGAAGATGCAGGAAAGTTGCTCCGCGCTCGATCTCCAGCCTCTTTCCTCGCAGGTCCCTTCGCCAGAGCCGCAATCTTCGGCAATAACTGCATTGAAAGCGACTGCAACGCCTCCACAAAATTCCGCTGCGCTGCCGGCTTCATCACGTAGTCCGAAGCCCCACGCGCCAGCGCCTCCAGCGTCGATCTGGCTCCATGCTCCGTGTGCGCGCTGCACATAATCACCGGCAGCTGCGAACTATCACGCTGAAGTCTCTCCAGAACATCCAGCCCATTCAGTCGAGGCATCTCCAGGTCCAGCACCAGCACATCGGGGCGCAGCGCGTTCACTGCCTCCAGGCACTCCACACCATCGCGAGCAACACCGCACAACTCCATCGGCGGAAGCTCACTCAATCGGTCTTCAGCATGCGCCGCAAATAAATTCCGCATGATGCCGCGCATAACCGCAGAATCATCCGCTGCAAGAACGCGGAGTGACCGTCCCATCAAAGCTCTCATACCTCTATCCTTTTATTGCTTCTCTGGTTAGGCTGCTGCAGCAAATCCGAGCAGAATCATCTTTTCGCGCAGGCTCTCCGGCGTAAATGGCTTCATCAGAAACTCGTCGGCCCCATTGTCCAGCGCCTTTGTGATAAACGAGTTATCCGCCTCCGTCGTCACCATCATCACCTTCATCTCTGGATTCAACCGCGCCTCTCGCAGCGCCTTCACACACGCCAGCCCATCCATTACCGGCATATTCACGTCCAGCAACATCAAATCGAACGACTGCTCTGCCGAAAGCACCGCCAAAGCATCGTTCCCATCAACAGCCTCAGCGCACACAATGCCCATCCGCCCCAGCAGGTGCCGCAGATACTCCCGAATAAAGCTCGAATCGTCGACGATCAGCGCTCTCATGCCTGCTCTCCATTCATCCTGTCTTTGAACAGCCCTGCCTCAGCCAGCCGCGATGGCCGCAGCTTCTGCGGATCGAGCTGCACCATCAATCCCGTCTCCATCTTGTAAGCACCATCAAACAACCACTTACCCCGCGACTCCAACGTGCACGGGTTCGCCTCCAGCATGTTGCGATTCACCGTAACCACACCGCCCACCGCATCCACCACCAACCCAAATCGCTCGTCGCCGTCCTCATCTTCCAGCACCAGCACACAACTCGCCTCAGTATGCTCACCCATCCCCAGCAGCGCACGAAAGTCCACCGTCGTCAGCACCTCACCGCGATACGGCACCACGCCTCCAATGAACGCCGGAGCCATCGGCACCCGTTGCAGATCGCGATTGCCCAGCACCTCGCGAATCTTTCTCGTATCAATCCCGAAGCTCTCACTCCCCGCAAACATCGAGCACAGTGACACCGCGTCATCTTCATTCAAAATCTCGTTCACCGCATCCCTTTCCTGAATCTTCACGCGACCTCCTTCCACGCTGGCGCAGCCTTCACGCTGAACTCGCGATGCACCATCGTCAGCTTTTCCTTCACCAGGGCAAGCTCCATCTCACCTGTGACAGCGTCTTTATCGATCAGCGTTCCACCGGACACATCCAGCACACGCCGAACTACCATGCCTGTGCGTTGCATTTCTCCCTTACCCGAGCCGCCGCAGATCAGCACCGTAACCGAAGCCTCTCCTCCGCGTTCCTGTATCTCTTCCAACTCCATCAACACACGGCCATCATCCCGCAGCGGGAGCAGCTCGCCACGATACTGCAGCAGAGGCCGTCCGCCCGCATACTCAATCTGCGTCAACGGCACGCTCTCAATTCGCTCCACCGCATCCAGCGGCAGCGCTGTCCGTTCCCGTGCGCGAGCCTCAAATACCAGCAACGACACCTCGGCTCCTTCCGTATTCCCGTCCAACACCTCAACCTCTTCAGTCACTTCCTCCACAGGCTTCACACCCGCGCGAGCAGCCGTCGCTCCAATATCGAGAATCAATGCCAGCATTCCACTGCCTAGCACCGTTGCTCCGGAGAACAGCCCAATCTCCTTCAGCACAGCCGACAGCGGCTTCACCACAATCTCCTCCGGCGCCAGCAGGTCATCGACGACCAGCCCATACCTGCATCCTTCCGCCTCCAGCACAGCCATGTAGAACCCATGCCTGTCCTCGCCACTACGCGTCTCCAGGCCAAGCAACCGATCCAGCCAAACCACAGGCAGCAGCCGCTCCCGCAGCCGATACAACTCCGCCGCACCCATGCGCTCTACGGCTTTCGCCTCGTCACGCTTCGGCACATACACCAGCTCCACCAAAGCACTCTGCGGCAACGCGAAGCTCTGCCCTCCGCTGCGAACCACCAGTGCCGGCACAATCGCCAACGTCAACGGCACACGCAGCCGCAGCGTCGTCCCAACCCCAACCTTCGATTCCAACTCAACGCTTCCGCCAACCTTCTCCACATTGGCGCGAACCACATCCATCCCAACGCCGCGACCCGAAACCGTCGTCACCGCCGCAGCCGTCGAAAATCCCGGCAGAAAGATAAGCTGCAGCGCTTCTCTCTCGGTCATGTCCGCAGCCTGTTCCTGCGTAACCAGCCCGCGCTCTATCGCCTTCGCCAGCACGCGCTCTATCGCAATCCCCGCGCCATCATCCGCAAGCTCAATCACCACCGATCCACTCTGATGAAACGCCCTAAGCCTGAGACATCCCTCCGACGGCTTGCCAGCCATCACCCGCACATTAGGCGGTTCAATCCCATGATCGACAGCATTCCTCACAGCATGCGTCAGCGGATCCTTGATCGCCTCCAGCAGACTCTTATCCAGCCCGGTCTCCTGCCCCGAAAACTCAATCCGCACTTCACGCCCGCAAGTCTGCGCAAGATCCCGCACCATCCTGGGAAACTTCCCGAACAGATTTCCCACCGGCTGCATCCGCGCCTGCATCACCGTCTCGCGCAAGTCAGCCGTCACACTATCCAACCGTCTCGCCAACTCCGGAAAATTCGTCGCCTCTACCCCGCTCTGCAGCATCTGGTTGCGCGTCAGCACCAGCTCGCCCACCAGATTCATCATCCGGTTCAACACCTCAACATCGATGCGCAGCGTCTTATCACTCAACGCCGCAACACCAGCCGCCATCGTGGCAGGCACAGCAGCAATTTGTTGTGCCGCAGCAACTGGAGCCGAGCCTGTAGCAACGGCAACAACAGTCCCTTCCACATTCAACGCCGCAAGCTCCGCAATCAGCGCAGAGTCCTCATCGCCCACCCGAGTCCCCTCGCTGCCCGTGGCTTCAATCAGCGCCAGAATCGACCGCAGCCCATCCATCAGGCGCAGCAACCCGCTGATCAGGTCCGACGTCACTGTCAGCTTTCCCTCACGCAGCGACCCCAGCAGATGCTCTCCCGCATGAGCCAGCTTCTCCAGCCGCTCAAACCCAAGAAACCCCGTCGTCCCTTTGATCGTATGCACCGAGCGGAAGATCTCTCCCACCAGTTGCGCACTATCTCCGGGCCGTGTCTCAAGCTCAGTCAGGCACCGTTCCATCCGGTCCAGCCCTTCCTGGCTCTCTGCAATAAATTCTTTAGTCAGGTCGTCCACACACCTCTTATCGGGCGCATCCCCTTAAGCATTAGCCTCCGCCACTTGATATCCCTCCACGCACCCGATAGCCTCAAACTCATGTCGTCCAAAAACCATCCCAGCGACCTCACGTCATCGCAAATCGCTGACCTCCAGCAACAAGCCACCACCGTCGCGCACCACGCCTACGCCCCCTACAGCAACTTCCGCGTCGGAGCCGCCGTCCTCCTCAACAACGGCGCCATCATCACCGGCTGCAACGTAGAAAACGCCTCCTACCGCCTCACCACCTGCGCCGAACAGACCGCCATCGCCGCCGCCGTCAGCCTCCACGGCCCCGCAATCCGCATCCGCGCCATCGCCATCGCCAACCTCAACAACACCGCCAGCCAACCCTGCGGAGCCTGCCGCCAAACCATCCGCGAGTTCAGCACCCCCGACACCGTCATCCTCTTCCCCTCTGAAAACGGCACCATCGCGCAAGCCACCATGGCCGACCTCCTCCCCGCGGCCTTCCTGTTAAACAAATGATCCATCCCATAGACGTCATCCTCCACAAGCGCGACGGCCTCCCCCTCACCGACGCCGAAATCCAATCCTTCATCCGAGCCATCGTCGACCGCACACCCGAGCATCAGCTAGTCACCGACGCCCAGATCGCCAGCTTCCTCATGGCCGTCTTCCAACGCGGCCTCAATCAGCACGAACTCGCCGCCCTCACCACCGCCATGCGCTTCTCCGGCGAAACCTTCGACGCCACCCCGCTCCACACCTTCACCATCGACAAGCACTCCACCGGCGGCGTAGGCGACAAGACCTCCATCCTCATCGCCCCCATCCTCGCCGCCGCTGGCCTAGCCGCGCCCACACCTGACGGCATCCCCAGCATCTGCGTCCCCATGATCTCTGGCCGCTCGCTCGGCCACACCGGAGGCACACTCGACAAGCTCGAGACCATCCCCGGCTTCAACACCCAACTCAACCTCACCCAACTCCTCGACACCCTCAAACATTGCGGAGCCGCCCTCATCGGCCAAACCCCACGCATCGTCCCCGCCGACCGAATCCTCTACGCCCTCCGCGACCACACCGGCACCGTCGAATCCCCTTTCCTCATCACCGCCAGCATCATGAGCAAGAAGCTCGCCGAGTCGCTCGACGCTTTAGTCCTCGACGTCAAAGTCGGCTCCGGCGCCTTCATGCCCACCTACGAAAAATCCAAATTCCTAGCCGAGCTCATGGCCCAAACCGGCGAAGCCTCCGGCACCCGCACCGTAGCCCTCCTCACCAGCATGGACGAGCCTCTCGGCCGCTTCTCCGGCAACTGGGTCGAAGTATGGGAGTGCATCGACATCATGAAGCAGCACCGCCACCACATGTCTGCCGACCTAATCGAACTCACAAACATTCTCTCCGGATGGATGCTTTACCTAGCTGATCACGCCATTACGCCAGAAGACGGCGCTGTACTCTCTAACGAGTACCTCCGCTCCGGCGAAGCCTACAAAGCATGGCTGAAAATCGTCACCGCACAGGGCGGAGACACGACCCTCTTCGAAGACCCTGCCGCCCACCACAAACCCACCGCCACCCGAACCATCACCGCCACACAAGACGGCTACCTCACCTCCATGGACTGCAAGCAAGTAGGCTGGGCCGTTCAGCGCCTCGGAGCAGGCCGAGCCAAACCCGGCGACCCCGTCAGCGCCCACGCCGGCATCGAAATGCACGCCAAGCTAGGCGACCGCATCACCGAAGGCCAACCCCTCGCCACCCTCTTCAGCGAAGACCCCACCCTCCTCGACGAACCCGAACAAATGCTCCGCGAAACGTTACAAATTACCACCGCCGCAGCAACCAAACAATCTCTCATCCGCGAAGTCATTGCCCGCTGACATCAGCCATCAGGGCTGCATGGCATTCAAATGCGAGCGCAACTCATCCGGGTGATAACAATGTGCCAAGGCCGTCTCCCGCGAAATACGACCGTTCCTTACCAGTTCGGCCAGCGATTGATCCATCGTTATCATGCCTTCACCGCGCCCCGTCGAGATAAGCGAACGAATCTGGTGATCCTGGCCGGTACGAATCAGGTTGCGGATCGCAGTTGTTGCCACCATAATCTCTACCGCCGGATACCGCCCCGTGCGATCAATCGCAGGAACAAGCTGCTGCGCGATCACAGCCAGCAGTGCCAACGATAGTTGCTGACGAATCTGGGGCTGATTGCTCGCCGGAAAGCTATCCAAAATACGTGACATCGTCTGGGCAGCATCGTTCGTGTGCAACGACGATAAGACCAGATGCCCAGTCTCAGCCGCCGTCAACGCGGCGGCCATGGTCTCACTATCACGCATCTCTCCTACCAGAATCACATCGGGATTCTGGCGCAAAACAGCACGGACCGCATGGGCAAAACTCGGCGTGTCGTGGCCAACCTCAATCTGCTCCACGATAGAGCTCCGGTTAACGTGCTGGTACTCAACAGGGTCTTCAATCGTAATAATGTGATCTCGCCTGCGCGCGTTGATCCGGTCGATGAGAGCAGCCATGGTAGAAGTCTTGCCGCATCCGGTCGGCCCGGTCAGTAGCACTAATCCTTGTCGGCGTTCGGTCAATCGCGCCAACACAGAAGGCAGGTATAGCGATTCGATCGTAGGAATCTGGGCACGCAATAGCCGGATGCTCGCTGCGAGAGTACCTCGCTGATAATGGAAATTGGCCCGGAACCTCCCCGTCGATCCGGAGACGAAACAGCAGTCCAGCGCTCTCTTACTTTCAAGTTCACTGCCCTGCTCCGTAGTCAAAAGCGGCAAAAGCAAGCTACGGATATCTTCCGGCGTCAGTACCTTGCCGATAGCAGGTGTAAGGGATCCATTAACCCGCAGAGTGATTGCAGACCCAGCCACAAGGATAATGTCCGAAGCGTTCTGCTCGGCAGCCAGCCCAAGCAACGTATCAAGCGAGGTCTTTTTATCAGTCTTCAATCCGGGCTTGGTGCGATTCAACTCATCGACAAGCCGCGATAAATCACTCTCGTATACTGACACCAGACCTCCGACGATTTGCGACGGCCAAAGGCCACCGCTTGGATTCGCAGGCTGGCCCGTTTTCAAGGGCGCTCCCTGTTCCACCGTACTTTATTGCCTTTAGACGTAGACGGGCAAAATTAAGTAACGCCTTCAATTCGTCACATCAAGACCGAAAAACAAAAAATGCTAGCCGGCGAAATCCGCGAGGTCGTCACCCTTTAGCACAGCCGTTCAATGGCTGGTGATAATCAACTCTCCATAGGTTGTCTGGCACATCCCGTAGATCGCCCCCGACTTGCAGGCCCCAGCGGAGTACCTGTAGCACCCAGGCGTCTTTGCCACAACCGTAACATCCTTGGCCGACCCGCCAATAATCGCCCCTTCCGGATCAAACGCGGCTATCGGCCCAACATCAATGACGAAGCCGGTATTCTTCTCCGAACTCTTCCAGATCACCTGCGTACCAAGCTTCACGCAGAACAGCGAACCACTCTTTGCGCCCGGAATACTCGGTGTAGAAGAAGCCGAATTAGCAGTCCGTTTCACATCCACAGTACACGGCTCAGAAGCGGATCCACACGTATTGCTCGCAGTGCAAAGCTTCTCCGGGTGGGCTTCCTTACAAGCGTAGCCGCTGCTCTTCGACTGCGCCATGGCAGACGCCACCACAACGATGGGGATCGCCAGCACAACGCACCGCCTTGCAAAGTATCCGTAGTTCATCAGACACACCTCGCAAAATTGCTTTTTAAAACAGGAAGCGTACGGACAGACGGAACCCTTCATCCTTGATGAACTTCACTCGCCGAACTAGTTCTCACCTTTAGTTCCAGGCCAATCAAGAATCCCGCTAAGTCTCCACGCGTTCTGACGCAGTTCAAATTGGAGCTGTCCCTCTTTGTCGATGATCAGCTGTGCTGCCGGATACAAAATGCCCGTACTCTTGCCCTTGTCCTGATCGTTCAGGTCGAACTCACCCGCCGTCAGGTTGTACGCCTGTGATTGGGTGTCGGCCCATGCTTCGCCAAACCTAATCTGGCGATTGGTGACGAAGCGGATCTTCCGTCCCGTCGGAGTCGGAATCTGCCGAATGAAGCTGAGGTCATAACCCAGAGTCCCGGTAATTGCTATTCGACCTACCGCAGGCATCTTGGTCAGAGCATTCACCAATCCCTGATTCTGGCCTTTCATAAACGCATCCACCAGAGACTGCTTGGCCTCCGGCGGCGAAAACTCATAAATCATGACCTTAATTCCGATGTTCTGGCCCATCTGTGTGCCGGTGCCGAATGCCTGGGCTTCAATAGTCTCGTATTTCTCTCTCGCTAAACCCACAGAAGCCGCGATCGATAGAAGAACCACAACCAGCGCGCCTTTTGCTGCAAGCAATAGAAATTTCGCCGCTTTGGTCATATCTTCTCTCCAGTCTTGCGGTGCTGGCCCTCACCTGCATCATTCCATTTTCTGCGGAGGATTATAGGCTCCCTAATCCAACCCGGCATATCAGAGCTACCATTCGCGCGAGAAATGAATCTCTAGAATGGACGCAGGAATCCGTCGCAACAGGAGGCACGATGTCTGCCCAGCAAACCGAGCCCATCAGAAAGACCGAAAAGCAAAAGATGCTCTCCGGCGAACTCTACAACGCCCAGGACCCCACCCTCATCGCCGAACGCCTCCACGCCGCCGCTCTCCTGCACAAATACAACTCCACCCCGCACCACCCTGCTACCCACCCGCCCCTCCTCAGCGAAATCCTCGCCTCCTGCGGCGAACACTCCACCATCCGCCCACCCTTCTTCTGCGACTACGGCTACAACATTCACCTCGGCTCCGGAGTCTTCCTCAACTTCAACTGCGTCCTCCTCGACGTCAATCTCATCGAGATCGGCGACCGCACCCAGATCGGCCCCGCCGTCCAAATCTACGCCGCCGACCACCCTCGCGACCCCGAAGCCCGCCTCTGCAACCTCGAGTGTGGCAAACCAGTCCGCATTGGCCGCAACGTCTGGATCGGCGGAGGCTCCATCATCCTCCCCGGCGTCACCATCGGCGACGGCGCCATTATCGGAGCCGGCTCCGTAGTCACCCACGACATCCCGCCCGGCATCACAGTCATCGGCAACCCAGCCCACAAAAAAGAAGCGCCAGCCAAATAACCCGGCCAGCGCCTCCCATATTGCATTTCAAAAGCTACGACTTGAGGAACGCCAACAGGTCGGCATTGATCGTCTCGGCCTGTGTAGTCGGCATGCCATGCGGGAAGTCCTTGTAAGTGATCAAGGTTCCGTTCTTCAACAACTTCGCGGACTGCGGCCCCGCAGCAACATAGGGAACGATCTGGTCGTCTTCGCTATGCATCACCAACACCGGAACGGTGATCTTCTTCAGGTCTTCCGTGAAATCGGTCTGCGAAAAGGCCACAATGCCGTCATAGTGCGCCTTCGCGCCCCCCATCATGCCCTGACGCCACCAGTTCTGGATGACGGCCTCCGAAGATTTCGCGCCCGGACGGTTATAGCCATAGAAAGGTCCGACAGGCAGGTCGCGATAGAACTGCGAACGATTGGCAGCAAGTTGCGCCTGCAGCCCATCAAACACTTCCTTGGGCAGACCAAGCGGGTTGGCCGCCGTCTTCACCATCAGCGGCGGCACCGCGCTGATCAGCGCTGCCTTCGACACGCGGCTTTCGCCATGCCGCCCCAGATAGCGCGTGACCTCACCGCCGCCGGTCGAATGGCCGACATGAATAGCATCCTTCAAGTCGAGATGAGCCGTAAGAGCGGCCAGGTCATCGGCGTAATGGTCCATATCGTGGCCATCAGCGACCTGGCTGGACCGTCCATGGCCACGGCGGTCATGAGCGATCACACGATAGCCGTGCCGCAGGAAGAACAGCATCTGATTGTCCCAATCATCGGCCGACAGCGGCCAGCCATGGCTGAACACAATAGGCTGTCCGGTTCCCCAATCCTTGTAATAGATCTCAACGCCATCCTTCGTCTTGATATAGCTCATGACTTGGTTCTCCTCATTTTGTTAGGTTTTCATCTTCGCTAAATTCCCGCCGTGCGTCCGGTCATTGTCTCACGCACCGCTTTGATGCAACGACCCCTCAGAAAGGCTTACATAAATTAACCTTCCTTTAAATCCGTTAGGTAACCCGGCTTTCATGCCATTACACTCAAACCATAGTCATATCTCTGTAACAAGCGTCGGAGCACAACCCTTTGGCACGTTTCACCGGTCTTCTCGGTCTCATCACCTTTCTCTCGCTCGCTTACGCCTTCTCCACAAACCGCCGCGCCATCAAGTGGCGCACGGTAGCGTGGGGGCTCGGCCTTCAAATCGTCTTCGCTCTCATCGTCCTCAAATCCACGGTAGGCCAGCGCATCTTCACCGCCGCTGGCACCGGCATCAACAAACTCCTCGCCAACTCTATCGCGGGCTCCTCCATGGTCTTCGGCCCACTCGGCGACAACACTCCGCTCGCCGTCTTCGCCTTCAAAGTTCTCCCCACCATCATCTTTATCTCTGCTTTCTTCGCCGTCCTCTATCACATCGGATTCATGCAGCTCGTCATCCGAGCCTTCGCCTGGATCATGCAGAAGACCATGGGCATCTCCGGCGCAGAATCAACCAACGTCGCCGCCAGCATCTTCATGGGCCAGACCGAAGCCCCCCTCACCATCCGGCCCTTCCTCGCCGAAGCCACCTACTCCGAGCTCATGACCATCATGACCTCCGGCATGGCCCACGTCTCCGGCGGCATCATGGCCGCTTATATCGCCTACGGCATCCACGCCTCGGATCTCCTCGCCGCCGTCATTATGACCGCTCCCGGAACCATCCTCATCTCGAAGATGCTCGTCCCCGAGACCGAAGTCCCCGCCACCGCCGGCATCGTCAAGATGCCGCCCAGCGAGGAGCACAAGGAAGAAAACTTCATTGGCGCCATCGCCCGCGGCACCATCGACGGCGGCTCCCTAGCCTTCAACGTCGCCATCATGCTCATCAGCTTCCTCGCACTCGTCAGCCTCGCCAACGGCATGATGGGCGGCATTCACAACTTCCTCGCTCCCCACAACATTCCCTTCCCCACCAGCCTCAACGCCATCCTCGGCTTCTTCTTCGCGCCCGTGGCCTGGCTCATCGGCATCCCTTGGCACGAGTCCCGACTAGTCGGCAATCTCCTCGGCACCCGCACCGTCCTCAACGAGCTAGTCGCCTACACCAACCTCGGAGCCCAGCAACATCTTCTCTCCCCTCGCAGCTTCACCATCACCACCTTCGCCCTCTGCGGCTTCGCCAACCTAAGCTCCATCGGCATCCAGATCGGCGGCATAGGAGCCCTCGTCCCCAACCGCCGCAACGACCTCGCCCGCCTTGGTCTCCGAGCCATGCTAGCCGGAACCATGGCCAACCTCATGTCCGCCAGCATCGTCTCCATGCTCATCCGTTAAAGTCGATTCGTAATCACAGCGAAAAATATCGAGAGGATCTCATCGTAGGTGAACCTTCGCTACCCACATTTCCGCTCCCTCCACTTTGCAATTTTTCTTGTGGCGTTCATGGCTCCTGCACTTTGCGCACAAGATTCGACACCATCGACGGCTACGTTGTCTGATCAATCTGGAACTTCAGATCTTTCTGCAGGTAAAGTCCGGGAAGCTCTCGCCAGCCAACAAGCACTCATCGCGGCCCATCCACAAGACCCTGCGAACTACGTGAATTTGGCCTACACGCTGATGGACGCTGGCATGGGAGATCTGGCGCTTGAAGAAGCACTCAAAGCAACCTTAATTGCCCCGCAATCTTCTTTTGCCTACAGCGCACAAGGTTGGGTCCTTCACCATAACTCGATCGGTGTGGACTATGGAAAGGGTTATGACTATAAAGCTTCAATAACAGCCTATCGCAAAGCGATCGAACTCGATCCCAACGATCTCGATGTACGCCAGAGTCTCGCGAACAACTTCGAGTTCAATGAAGATGGCATCCACTATGCCCCGGACTCCCATCTGGCCGACGCGATTGAAATTTACCGCTACGTCAAAGCTCACCAGAGGATAGTTGAGCCGACAGTGGAAGATAACCTCTTAATCGATCTGTTTTACTCAGGTCAGTTCAAGGAGGTCGTCGATGAGACTGCGGCTCTCTCTCCAACTCCCGTCCGCGATGGTGTCGCCATCGCAGCGATTGCGGCGTCTCAGGGAACGGCAATGGCCATAGCACGCGCCTATCAGATCTCCGGAGATCCCCAACGACGGAGTGCCGCTTTAGATTTCGCAGCCGAAGGACTCTGGAATATGCGGCTCTACCCGCAGGCTGCTGACTTGCTCACCGCTGGCCTTCAAGAACAGGGCGACTCCAGTTCGACCCTCAGTAAAATTCAGATCTTCCGCTCGCTCAAACCTTTTCATGGCGATTATCTGCCTGCCACCGATCCCAGAAGCCCTGTACAGCAACTCGCATCCAGTGTAATAACCGGGAACCTGACCGAAGCGATTGCCTCCGCTACCGTTTCGCGGCACGCCTTTGCCGATGAAAATGAGTGGCAGAGCTTTCTCAAAAAGTCCCGCGAGGCGGCCGGCACGGTGCGCGCTTTGTCCATCAAGACCGGCCTTCCTCTGGTCGTCATGCAGGATATTGTCCTTGGAACCATGAAGATTATTGCAGAGCCCGGCGGTGGATCTGGTTATCGCATTGTCGTGCAGACGCTGGGGTCGGCGCCAAAGCGTTCCTTCGTCGTCAAGGAAGCCGGCGTCTTCAAAGTCGTCGCGGGCGATAGTGACTCAACCGCTATTGGCAACGAAGCCCTGTATCTGCTTCACCACGGAGAGGAGGCCGAAGCCCGCTCTCTCCTCGACTGGAGACGTGATCAAGTTGAGAAACGAGGGGGCGACGATCCCCTCAGTGGGGTTCTCTTTACCCAGTTCTGGACCAGTGGCCAGAGCAAAGGGGCGGACGCAATCGAAACCGCAGCCGCATCACTGTTGACTGAAAGCAAAAGCTCCCTCGCTCTTCTGCCGCGCCTCGTCGCGATGCGCGATAAAGCAACCCCGGGTCAGGCTCGCACGAATCTGGAACTTCTGCTTGCTCACATTTACCTCCATGCAGAAGACGGCCCGAACGCAAAGCTGCTCACTCAAAAATTGCTCAAGCAATACCCTGACTCGGCTACAGCCGTTCGTCTTGCCGGTCAAGCCGATCGTCTCGTCAAAGACTGGTCTGCATGGACCTCCATGTTGGACAGCCGCCTCGCAAAGAGACCGAATGATCGCAACTTACTTGAGCAGAAAGCTGAAGAAGCGGAAGCGGAGGGCGACTTCATTCGCGCCCGGAAGAGTCTTCGCCTCCTCCTCGATAGCGGTCATGCCCTGGCCGACGACTACAACACATACGCATGGCTCAGTCTCTTTAAGGGAACAGCGGATACGCAGGCGATCGAAGCTGCGCAGCAAGCCAACCTGCTCACCCAAAATATGAGCCTCGCAGTCCTCCACACTCTCGCATGTGTCTATGCCGCACAAGGCAGAACAACGGAAGCCCGACAGCTTCTTCTTCAAGCCATGTCGAGCGGCAATCTTGTCGAACCCAACGGCCAAATCTGGTACGGCTTTGGTCTCATTTATGAGCAGTATGGCGTTCCCAACGCCGCCATCGCTGCCTACAAACGTGTCGAAAAACCGGAAGGTGCTATCAGCCCAATCGATACATTTGTCCTCGCCCAGACTCGCCTTAAAGCGCTCCATGCGAACTAGGCTCATGTATCGCATCTGCTCTAAATTAAGTCGTTTTGTCCCGTGGTCTTTTGCCCTGACAACCGCTCAAACTCAGCGCGTCGAGAGTCTATCTTTTTCGAAACTCTAGCCGCCCATGCTCTGAACACGTAAGATGGCGAGCATGAAAATTGAAACGATTTCAGATCGCACAATCGCATCCCTGAATCGCCGCACCTTCCTCAAGACCACCGCCCTAGCCGCCGCAGCCACCCGATTTCAGCCCTTCGCAGCCGCCCAGACAGCGGCCAACGACCACATCCAGTTCGCCCTCATCGGCGCCGGAATCCAGGGCCAGGGCGACACCGCCACCGCCCTCCGTGTCCCCGGTGTCAAACTCGTAGCCGTAGCCGACTGCTACGACGGCCGTCTCGCCCGCACCAAAGAGCTATGGGGCGGCCCTTCCGGGAACGACCTCTTCACCACCCGCGACTACAAAGAAATCCTCGCCCGCAAAGACATCGACGCCGTCATCATCGCCACACCCGACCACTGGCACAAGCAAGCCGCCGTCGATGCCCTGAACGCAGGCAAAGACGTCTACCTCGAAAAACCCATGATCCACGTCTACGCCGACGGCCCAGAGATCATAGCCGCCGCTCGCTCCACAAATAAAATCCTCCAGGTCGGCAGCCAGCGCGTCAGCTCCATCATCTACGCCAAAGCCAAAGAGCTCCTCGCCGCCGGAGCCATCGGCAAACTCAACATGGTCTCCGCCCATTGGGACCGCAACTCCTCCATCGGCGCCTGGAACTACTCCATCCCCCTCGACGCCAGCACCGACACCTGCGACTGGCCGCGCTTCCTCGGCACCGCCCCCAAAATCCCATGGAACGCGGAGCACTTCTTCCAGTGGCGCAAATGGAAGGCCTACGGCAGCGGAGTCGCCGGCGACCTCTTCGTCCATCTCTTCAGCGGCACCCACTTCATCACCGGATCCACTGGCCCCACCCACGCCATGGCCACCGGAGGCCTGCGTTTCTGGAAAGACGGCCGCGACGCTCCCGACGTCCTGCTCGCCCTCTTCGACTATCCCGAGGGCTTCAACCTCAGCCTCCGCGTCAACTTCGTCAACGGCGGCGAAGAGAGCGAAGGCTTCCTCTTCACCGGCTCCGAAGGCACCATGGAGATCGCCGGCAACTCTGTCACCGTCAACCGCACGCCTCTCGAAAAAGAACCCGGGTACACCGTCAGCACCTTCACCACCGAGATGCAGCGACTCTACCTCGAGCAGTACCGCAAAAAATTCCCCCTAGACCCACCACCCTCCGGCCCGCCCTACCTCGGAGTCCAGAAGTTCGTCGCCCCCAAAGGCTACAGCGACAGCTACGACCACTTCTACAACTTCTTCGCCTCCGTACGCTCCCGCAAACCCGTCGTCGAAGACGCCACCTTCGGCTTCCGCGCCGCCGGAGCCGCCCTGCTCAGCAACCTCAGCATGGAACACGGCAGCGTCATCAAGTGGGATCCCAACGCCATGAAAGTTACCTAATAACTCGCAGCGTTTTTAAAGTCGTCATTCTGAGCGCAGCGAAGAATCCCTGTATTTCGCCGTTGCTTATTCTTAACAACATCCCATCGCACCAGAGGCCCCAATGCGAATCATCATCCCCACCCTCCTCCTCTGCCTCGCAACCATCGCCCAAGCACAGGACCCCGCCCACGCCACCGAGTTCCGCAAGCCCACACCCGGCCCTGGTCCCGAGGGCATAATGCAGCCCACCTTCATCGCTCACCGTCTCGGCACCGACCACGCCGAAGGCATCACCACCCTCGACATGAACAACGATGGCTTCCCCGACATCCTTAGCGGAGCCTACTGGTACGAAAATCCCGGCGCCCACGGCGGCGACTGGAAGCAACACCAATACCGCACCGTCGGCACCCACAACGAGTTCATCTCCGACTGCGGCGAATGGACCGTCGACGTCAACCACGACGGCAACCCCGACGTCGTCACCACCGGCTGGATCAGTAATGGCCTCTGGTGGTACGAGAACCCCGGCAAAGCCACCTCCGCCACCGCCATGTGGCAGCGGCACTTCATCACCGACAGCTACGACACCGAAGGCGGCGTCATGGCCGACATCAACGGCGACGGCAAGCCCGACATCGCCCTCGCCCACTACAACCACTCCGGCATCCTCTGGGTCGACTTCTCCGGCCCCATCCCGCGCATCCATCACGTCGGCGGCAAAGACGAAGACGGCCACGGCATAGGAGTCGGCGACATCAACGGCGACGGCAAAGCCGACATTCTCACCCCTTACGGCTGGTTCGAGAACATCGATGCAGACAACGACAAGTGGCAGTGGCATCCCGACTGGCACCTCGGCGACGCCGGCTTCCCCATCCTCGCCTACGACGTCAACAACGACGGCCGCGCCGACATCATCTACGGCCAGGGCCACAGCTACGGTCTCTACTGGCTCGAGCAGGGCGGCACACCCGACCACCGCACCTTCACCCGCCACACCATCGACGAGTCCTTCTCACAATCCCACGCCCTCAAGCTAGCTGACATCGACGGCGACGGCAAACCCGAGCTCATCACCGGCAAGCGCTACCGCGGCCATTCCGGTGATGACCCCGGCTCCTACGATCCCCTCGTCATCTACGCCTACAAAATTGATCGCGAAACCGCCGCCTTCACCCGCATCCCAATCTCCATGAACGGCACCGCGAGCATCGGCACTCAGATCATCGCCGAAGACCTCGACCACGACGGCGACATCGACCTCGCCACAGCAGGCAAACTAGGAGCCCACTTCCTCGAAAACCTTAGGATCGACAACGTCCCCAAAGCCACCCGCGAAGCCCAGCAACCCATCGAGCGCAAATGGCCCTTCCCCGGCGAAGGCCAGGAAGTCCCACAGGAGGACGGCCCCAAAAACTAGGGCGTCCCCAGATCAAGTCACTGATCAAGTTCAGGGCGTACTCAGAGACGGCAAGCATGTTTCTGAGTACCTGCCTTTGGATCACTTCCGAGTTGACCGTGACTCGCGCAGGAGAGCATGGCCCTGCGTTCCATCGGGACGGGATCACGGCCAATCCTCCGTTGTTCAAGGCTCCGGCTATTCACCGCACGTGGGCATGACTGGCCAAGATCGTACCTCAGTGCTCAAACACCGGAGCAGCCGTACCGTCCGACCATCTGGTGACCGGCACCAGAAACACGGTCATTTCCTCCGCGCCCTTGAATGCTATAACCGGCGAGCCCGGCAAGCCTGCGCCCCAGGCTGTAGGGTCCGTGAGTGGTGCGAAAAACATCAGGTGGGGATGCCAGTGCCCGCCAAGGTCGCTCAAGTACCCTTGCTTGGACAGCATGTAGCACATCGCGCCTGGTTCAATCGCCGGCAATTCCTTCTTGTCCAAAGCGGCTTTGATATCCGCGACCATCTGGACTTTTGATTTTGTAGCCAACATCACGTCGGTTTTCCTGATCGTGCGTGGCAGGTAGGACCGCACGGCGGCCGGGTTGAGGCAGATCGGTGCTCGCCCCTTGGGATTCCAAAAATCGGGATCGTCGATTGGGGCCATCCAGGATCGCTCTACCATGCACACGAAACCGTTTTTGCCCTTGACCACGGTTTCGTAACCATGCCGTCCGAGGATCATGACGTCGGCATCCTGTGAGATGGATTCGGGGGCCGCGGTGCGCGCCAGGGCTATCTCGGCATCTCTCTCCATCAGATACTGGTCAAGCGGGGCCATGTTCGGATACGGTGTTTTGGCGTCCTGTGCTGGCACCTGCCACGCCGCTGCCACCACGACAACCAGCGCGAAGCTTCTTAGTGCGATGTCCCTGAGACTCTGTCGCTTCATTGTTGCCTCCTGAAATAGGGGATTCTTCTTCTGAGAAAAACAGGATGGGCCCGCCATGCCGTTGCAGCTCCCCCGGGCCGCTTGGAGATATACGTTGATATCAATACAATTAACCACATGTCAACAGTTGCGAACCCCTCTTTTGAGACCACACACCTGGTCCGCGACTCTTGCCTCTGTCTTCATTTGCAGCGTGCCGCAAGGGCTCTGGCACGGCGCTTCGATGATGCGCTCCGCCCACTAGGCCTGACAAACGGACAATTCTCCCTAATGATGTCCCTGAATCGCCCGGAGCCGCCTGGTATGGCGGCAGTGGCCGCGCTACTCGCAATGGATCGGACCACCTTGACGGCGGCTCTCAAGCCCTTACAGCGCCGCGCTCTGGTCAACATCACGGCGGACCCGACCGACCGCCGCGCCCGGCTCTTGACGCTGACGCCAAACGGGCGAAGATTGCTCGCGCAAGCCGTTCCCATCTGGCAGAGTACCCACCTCGCGGTTGAGGGTCTTCTCTGCGATCACGACCCCGATCGTCTCCGGAACAATCTACGCGCACTCTCCTGACCCCAAATTTCCTGTCAAGCCCCCCAGCACTGCAAAACTCACCCCTTCCATCAACAAAACCCGCGCCAATCCAGCCGATTCAAACCGCAAAATAAATCCCAGAAGTCTGCATAATCACCCCAACCAACTCGCTAGACTGTTAATAGAGGGTTTTCTTACGCAGACGGAGCAGGCTATAAACTTCAGCACAGCGTAAGTACGAGCCTAAAGCACCTATTTTGAATACTTTGCATACTTAAGACGGGGGAGGGGGTACCTCCTCAAAGCACAGGAGCGCAGGACGACAGAATGAGCGATCTCTACATACAGGCCCAGTCCGCCGCAGACCACATCCGCAGCAAGACGCCCATCCAGCCAAAGTTAGCCATCATCCTCGGCTCCGGCCTCGGCAACTTCGCCTCGCAGGTAGAGAACGCCACCACCATCCCCTACGCCGAAATCCCGCACTTCCCCCAATCCACCGTCGAAGGCCACTCAGGAAAACTCGTCCTCGGCACCATCGCCGGAGTCCCCATCGCTGTCATGCAAGGCCGCGTCCACGCCTACGAGGGCTACGCAATGGCCCAGGTCACCTTCCCCACCCGCGTTCTCGGCCTCCTCGGCGTCCGCCAGCTCATCGTCACCAACGCCGCCGGCGGCATCAACACCCGCTACGGCCAGGGAGCCATCGTAGCCATCTCCGACCACATCAACCTCACCGGAACCAACGCCGCCCTGGGTCCCAACGAACCCCGCTTCGGCCTCCTCCCAGCCACAGGCCAGCGCTTCTTCGACATGTCCACCGCCTACTCCCCCACCCTGCGCAAACTGGCCATAGCCGAAGCGACAAAACAAAACTGGACCCTCAATGAAGGCGTCTACCTCGCCGTCCTCGGCCCAAGCTACGAAACCCCTGCAGAAATCCGCGCCTTCCGCACCCTCGGCGCCGACCTCGTAGGCATGTCCACCGTCCACGAAGTCATCATCGCCCGCCACATGGGCATCGAAATCCTCGGCCTCTCCGTAGTCACCAACATGGCCGCCGGAGTCCTCGACGAGCCCATCAATCACGAAGAAGTCATGGAAATAGGCCGCCGCATCGAAGGCCAATTCACCAACCTCTTAACCGCCCTCATCTCCCAACTCGCAACAACCACATAACGAAAAATCGGATATCCATCTTCATAACGAAAATCGGGTGCCCCATCTTCGCGACGGTTTTATCGTCGCTAAGGTGGGCAATCGCGCGGAAGCGCGATCCGCTCTCATCCCCCCAACGAACACCTTCAATAAAGTCGAGAAACCCATGCAAGACCAACCCGCCCAACAGCTCCTCCTCCCGCAACGCCCACTCATTCTCGGCATAGCAGGCTGTTCCGGCTCCGGAAAAACCACCCTCGCCCGCGAGCTCACCGCCCAGCTCAACGCCACCCTGCTCCCCCTCGACTTCTACTACCGCTGCCTAAGCCACCTCCCCCCCGCCGACCGCGCCCTGCAAAACTTCGACCACCCCGACTCCCTCGAGCACACCCTCCTCGCCCAACACGTCAACACTCTCGCCGAAGGCCGCGCCATCGAACGCCCCATCTACGACTTCTCCACACACACCCGCGTCCCCAACCGCACAGAAACCATCACCCCAACGCAAGTCCTAATCGTAGAAGGCATCCTCGCCCTCCACTACGAGCCTCTCCGCAACCTCTACGACTTCAGCATCTACGTCAACGCCCCCAACCAGATCTGCCTCAATCGTCGCATCTACCGCGACATGCGCGAGCGCGGCCGCACCGAAGCGAGCGTCCGCGCCCAGTTCGAAGCCACCGCCAAGCCCATGGCCGACCTCTACGTCATCCCCTCCGCCACCCACGCCACCATCACCGTAGAAGGCACTGACGCCCTCGACTGGTCCATCGAGCAGGTCCTACGGCGCCTCCACCAGCTCGGCCTCACGCACCTCCTCCACGCCTGACCCCGCATACATCTCCATCACCGCCCCCCGTGCCCCCTCCGACAAAACAAATCGATCCCCCCGCTCCCTCACCTCACGCCCAAAACAAATCTCAACCCTGATCCCCTTCAACCCGAGCAACCGCCAGAGATGCGGCGCAAGCAAAGCATCGCCCCACCAGCAAACATCCTCCTCCACCGATCCACCCGCATCCTCCAGCGAATACCGCAAAGCCGCCACCCGCAACGGCACCCCCTCATTCAGCGCCGAGTGAAACAGCCCGCGCCGAAACGGCAACACACCCGATCCATCCGTAGTAGTCCCCTCCGGAAAGAACAGCACCGGCAACCCACTTCTATAAGCCTCCGCCATAGCCGCATTCACCCCCGGATACGTCGAAGGCCCACCGCCACGCTTCACATACACCGTCCCCGCCCGCAAAGTCAGCCACCCAACCAAAGGCCACCCACGTACCTCCGACTTTGCCACCATCACAAACGGTCTCACCGCCGAGTACAGCACGATATCCAGATAGCTCAGATGGTTCGACACCACAGCCCCGTACGCCGGAAGCTCCCCAACAACCCTCACCTCAACCCCAATCGCCCGCACAATCCGCTGGCACCACCCATGAATCCACACAGCCCCCGCCACCCCCACCCCAGGCCGCCGCACCCACCAATCCACCACTGCGGCCAGCAGTAGGATCACTACCCAAATCAGTTTGAACAGAGACCGTACAAATCTCACCTAGCAACCCTCAAGAAATCTAGCCGCCACCCGCGGATGCAGTGTCTGCAAATCCAGCAGCGTCAAAAAATCAATCGTCTTGAACTCCCGATCGATCGCCGGCGCGCTACATATCTTCGCCCCAATCGTCAGATAAGCACGCAGCAGCTTTGGAGCCCGTTCTTCCGCCATCTTCACCGCAGGCGCAGGCAACGCAAACGCAGGCGTAGCCACCGTCCGCAGCTTCGGCTCAACCATGCAGTTCTTCAGCGACGCATACACCGCATGACCCATCTCCGGATCCTGCGATGTCAACGAGCAGCATCCCATCATGTACCGTCCTCCATTCACCAGCGCATACCGCGCAATCCCACGCCACAGCAAATGCAGCACCTCGGGCGACCGATGAGTTCGATGGATACACGCCCGCCCTAGCTCTACAATCTGACTGCGCATCGCCCCGTACGGAGCAAAGCAAAACTCCTGCTCGCTGTAATACCCAAAATATGCCCCTGCAACATCACCCATCTGCAACCGGTACGTCCCCACAATCTCGCCCGTCGCACGCTCTTCCACAATCAGGTGATCGCACACGTCGTCGAAGTGGTCTTTGTCATACCCATCCACATAGGCCGACTCCAACCCCTCATTCATCTCCAGGTTGAACACCATAAAACGCAATCGATACGCCGCAGCCCGTTCCTGTTCGGTCAAAGCCAGGCGAGCCAAATACGCTCCCGCCTCCAGCCTGATGTCCCGCTTAGACGGCAGTTGCGGCGCTAACGCTCGATTCGGTAGAAGTACAGCGGGCGATGACGCAGGTGCTGTAAGCATCGACTCTCCTCCCAACAGTCCAGGATTTGTTGTGTTCGATGTCAGTCTGCGTCGTCTGTTGTTACAGCATGTTCACGCCAAGTGAACATTTGTTGAATCACAAATGGTGCAACTCTTGAGTACTCCCACCTGGCTCAAGATCGCTACGCCGTAATTACCTTATGCTCCCGAACGCCACCCAGCGTAGCAACCGCAGCCCGAGCCTCAATCGCCGCGTGCTTCCTATGTGTCACATTCTCCGAAAATGCAATAGGGTGTTCGGCAAACCGCACCTCTACCTGCATCCCCCGCAACCCAAGAAGTTTGAAGATATGCGGCAGCATCTTCGCATCGCCCCACCAACAGACGTCATTCGCCACACTCACATCAGCCCCATTCTCTTTCGTCAGAGTGTACTCAATATGTGCCGCTGTAATTGGGGCACCACCCTCCAACACCTGCGCAAGCAGCCCGCTATGGAACTTCAGCAATCCGCTGCCATTGCTCGTCGTACCTTCGGGGAAAAACACAACCGGAAGCCCCGCATCGACCACAGCCTGCATCCCTTTGCGCGCCTTCATCGCAGAACCGCCATGCCCTCGCGCAACATAAACCGCTCCCGACATCGTGGTCATCCACCCAAGAACCGGCACCGACGCAATCTCCGCCTTCGAGACAAAAACGCAAGGATGCACCGCCGCAAACACCACAATATCCACATAGCTCAGATGGTTCGAGATCACCGCTCCGCGCGCCGGAAATCCTCCCACAACATCCACATCAATTTTCAGTCCCTTCAACGCAGCCGCACTGAACCGGTGCAGCCAGTCCGCTCTTTCCTCTCGCGTCGCTGGCTGCTTCACCAGCAGTTCCGTTCCGTATCGAACGAAGTAGCCCGCCAAATGAATGCTTCGCGCTAACGCCCTGAAAAAACTCACCAGATCAACCTCGTCTTCCAACCAAACCGCCCTACTCTAAGCAAACCCTTTCCCGGCAGTCTATCCTGTCAAGAGTGAACCAGAGTGAAACCATCCCCGCAGGTATCGAACCAGCTTCCACGACCATCCATCACAACTGGCTCTACCGGCGTGTCGCCCTGCCCGTCTTCGCGCTTCTCCGTCTCGGAGCCACCCCAGAGAAACTCGCCTGGAGCATCGCCGTCGGCCTCCTTATCGGTGTAAACCCCATTCTTGGCAGCACAACCATTCTTTGCCTTGCAGTGGCCTTTCTCTTCCGTCTCAACGTAGCAGCCTCGCAGATCGGAAACCACATCGTCTACCCGCTCGAACTCCTTCTCGTAATTCCATTCATGCGACTCGGGAGCTTTGTATTCCGAACCGAACCGATACCGCTCTCGCCAACGGCTCTTCTCGATTCGGCTCGCACCAACCCCATCGCACTCACACGTCAACTCTGGCATTGGGAGTGGCACGCCTTCATCGTCTGGGCTTGCCTCGCAGTCATCACAATCCCGCTCATCGCCTTGGCCCTCACCCCGCTGCTCCGCAAGCTCCTTCTCCGAGTCGAGCGCCATCAATACCCCATCATCTCCAGCACATAACTGCTACCCAAAAATAACGGCGAGACCGAAGTCCCGCCCTATCGCTTCTCAAGTCTCACCGATTCTGTGGAGACTAACTCGCCCCATGAAACTCCTGCACTGGATCAGCGCTCTTGACCCACGCCGTATAAATCATGTCGCGCAGTTGAATTGCACCTGCCGCCAACCGCTCTTCGGTAAACGCCTTGCCCTCCTGCGTTCCGGCACCGGTGAAACCACCAGCCTTCTCAATCTGGTAAGTCTTCTCCACCAACGTGCCCGAATGTCGCAGATAATCCAGATAGTCGGCCCACTCATCCGTCAGCACCTTAGGTTGAACCGCAGCTACCAATGGCGCAACATCAGACGGTTTCACATTAGCGCTCACGAAAACTGATTCAAACTGCGAGTGAATCTTATGTTCGGTCGTATACGCATTCGGATTCGGTCCCGTCCAGCCGTTGTACTGAATCGTGACATGCAGCGGCTGCGACCCATCAGCCACATAGTGCCCCAGCCACCCAGCGTAATAAAGGATCGCAGTCTCAGCCGGCTTCGTATCCTCTCCCGCAGCCAACAGTTTCCGATACTCCCTCATCCCCACCTTCAGCCGCTCGAAAACTTCCTCGGTTACATACGGCTGTAATCCCACCTTCTCCGGGGTCAACGGTATATCAGGATGCGCCGCCTGCGCCTTCTCGAGTGCACGAATAAAGTCATACCGCTTCTTCGGCAACGGCCCCACCAGGTCCGCCCATTCCAAATCGATAAAGTGCTCCGGAGCCTGCGCGGCAACCAAATCCTCTTCCGCCTTATTCCGCCACCGGTCCGGCTCCGGCCCCAGATACTCCATCGTATCCAGCGCATTGCCATTCCGCAGAAACGCCGGAACATCCTTCGGCAGATTCGCCGCTGCCAACCGGTTAATCATCTTGTGCCCATCCGAACCCCACGCCAAGGAAGGCTGCACCATCATCACAGGCACCATCGCTGCTGCCACTACAAAACGCACCACACCGCCGATCTTCGTCATAGATTCAGTATATCGACGGGATATTTCGCCACGATCACACCACAACCATCGCGCCTTCCACCGCAACGCTCCCAAACACCCGCCTGTAGCGCGCAATCTCATCTGCCGGTCCAGTCGACTTCCGCACATTATCCGAGAGCTTCACCGCTGGCCGCCCTTCCACGGTCATCAACTTGCACACCAGGCTGATCGGATCCAGATCGCTCTCCCCTCGCGGATGACATCCACGAAAATCATTCGTCAGCAGCGTCCCCCATCCAGCGCTCAAGCGTATCCTCCCATTGAAATACTCATGCAGCCGCAGAATCTCATCGACATCCAAACCATCAGACGCAATCAGCCGTTTCCTCCGCGGATCTCTCCCGCGCTCCTCAAGCCACTGAATGTACTCATCCACCGCAATAAGTGGGTCCTTCGAGTCACACCTCTGCCCAGTCCAATCCGCCACCCAATCCGGAGCCCCAGCCAGAAACTGCGTCGTACCAAAAGTATCCGGAAGCATAATCAGCAACTCACCGCCATAGCTCTTCTGCCAAAGCTCCAGCACACGATACTGCGAAGCATGAAGCGCCTCATCATCATTGGCCAACGCAGCAAGCGCCATAGGCAACTCATGAGCATTCGTTCCCATCGCCTCCAGGTCATGCTTGTAAGCAAGAAATGTATTCGACGTACCCGAAAGACTCTTACCCAGCGCACCTCGCATCGCCTCGACCACATACTCCTGCCACAAAAAACTATGTCGCCTCCGCGTCCCAAACTCCGAGATGCTGACTCCAGGCTCCTTGCGCAGCTTTTCAATCTTGTCCCAAAGCTTCGTCTTCGCCCGCGCATATAAAACATCCAGCTCTAATTCACTGAGCCGCCCCAGAGCCGCCCGCGTCTTCATCTCGCTGACCAGCGCCAGCCCATACACCTCCCACATCGTCACTTCAGTCCAAAGCCCAAAGAAGCACAGAACCAACTGCCCGTCCCGCTCTACAACCTCATACTCCGACAGCCGAAAATCATGCTCCAGCCAATCCAGAAATGCCGGCTCAAAGATGCTCCGCGTCCCATAGAACGTGTTGCCCGCCAGCCAGATTAGTTCGCTCTTCCTAAACCGCAGCCCACGCACATGCTCCATCTGGTCTTTGAGTATGTCGATCGGAACATGCTCCGCCAGCCGTACCGACACCGTCCGGTTCGTCGTCTCCGAGCTCACATGAACCTGCGGAAAGTTCTTCCAGATAAACTGCAGCATCAATAGCTTGTAAAAATCCGTATCCAGCAGCGACCGTACTATCGGGTCGAGTTTCCAGTTATGGTTGTGGGCCCGCTCCGCAAAGTTCACATTCATGTCAACCAGTCTCGCCCCGCTAATCAACCGAAAGCAACTAGTTCGAGTCGAACCGGGCGCGCAAATCGAGTCTTCCCAATCTTCTGTACATCGAATCAACAAACGAGTCATCATGAACAACGCACGTAGCCTCCCAGGGAGATCGCTTGCAGCCTGAATCCTTGAAACCAGAACCCCGAGCCATCCAACAGGACTCCGACCGGCACGCCGAAACAGTTCCTTTCCCCGAGCGCGGCTGTCCCGAATGCCCCTACTTGCGCCTCTTCAAGTCCACCGTCTACGTCAGCGACCACGAACAGAGCCTCAAGTTCTACGTCGAGCGGTTGGGCTTCTCTGTCGTCGCCGACGTCGCCTACACTCTCGATGGCCGCTGGGTCGCCATCGCTCCTCCCGACGGCTCCGCCCTCCTCGCCCTCGTCGCACCCCGCCCCGGCACCGAGAAAGCCCGGCTCATCGGTCGCGCAACCCAGATCGGCTTCATCTCCGAAGACATCAACAGCACCTACGATCTCTGGCGTACCCGTGGCGTCCACTTTCAACATCCACCTCAGCAGACCATCTTCGGAGTCACCTTAGCCATCTTCCAGGACATCGACGGCAACACCTTCGAGCTCATCGGCTCCGATCAGTTCACCCGCGAGATGGAGCAGCAACGCCAAAAAGCCTCCGACCGCATCGAGTCCGAACGACGTACCGCTCAGGAGCTTGAAATCGCCAAGCAGGTCCAGGCCCGTCTCTTCCCTCAGTGCCAGCCCTCGCTCAAAACCCTCGACTACGCCGGCCTCTGTATCCAGGCCCGTCACGTCGGCGGCGATTACTACGACTTCCTCGCATTAGGCAATGAGCGCCTCGGCCTCGTCATCGGTGACATCGCCGGCAAAGGCATCGCCGCCGCACTCCTGATGGCAAACCTGCAGGCCAACCTGCGCAGCCAGTTCACCCTCGCCCGCGAGCAGCCCCAGCTCTTCTTACAATCCGTGAACCGCCTCTTTTACGAGAACACGATCGACAGCGCCTATGCCACGGTCTTCTTTGCCGACTATGACGACACCGCGCAACGGCTTCGATACGTAAACTGCGGGCATCTTTCGGCGATTCTGCTGCGGCGTAATGGCACAGTCGAACTGCTTCATTCAACAGGTACAGTCCTCGGACTCTTCGAGGAATGGCACTCTCCCATCGTCGACTGCCAACTCTCAGAAGGCGACATCCTGGCTCTTTACACCGACGGCGTGACCGAGTCCTTCAATGAAACCGGAGAAGAGTTCGGCGAAGAACTGCTTATCGAGGCTCTCCGGCAAAATGCAGATCTGCCCGCCCAGCAACTCCTCACCGCTGTCGTCGAACAGATACAAAGCTTTAGCTCAGCCGAGCAGCACGACGACATCACCCTCATCATCGCCAGATGCACGGGCACGGATTGAAAGCCGTCCCCCGCCGACCTGAAATTCTTTAGCAAAATTCACATAAAACCCGCTCCAGCACAGTACAAAACGCTGGTATCCTATAGGAGCCATGCCTACAAAAAAAGAACTACTCGACCGCCCCATCCAGCACCTCGACATCAAGCAGCACAATGTTGTCGCACTCGTCGACGCCATGAGAACCATGGCGTACAGTTCGCGTGACACTGCCCGCGCCGCCGACATCTACGAGATGATGCTCCACGACACCGACTGCGGCGTCATCCTCTGCCTCGCCGGATCGCTCATCTCCGCCGGCCTTCAGAAGATTCTTATCGACCTCGTACGCAACAACATGGTCGACGCTATCGTCTCCACCGGCGCCAACATCGTCGATCAGGACTTCTTTGAAGCCCTTGGCTTCAACCACTACATGGCCGACGACGAGTTCAAGTACGGGGCGCACGACGCCATGCTTCGCGAACTCGCCATCGATCGCATCTACGACACCTTCATCGACGAGGACGAGCTCCGCATCTGCGACGAGACCATCCACCAGATCACCAACTCCCTCGAGCCCCGCCCTTACAGCTCCCGCGAGTTTATCCGGGAAATGGGCGCCTATCTCGTCAAGAAGGGCAGAACCCCTCAAGCCGGCGCGCGCGACTCCATCGTCCTCGCCGCCTACGAGAAGAACATCCCCATCTTTTGTCCCGCATTCTCCGACTGCTCCGCCGGCTTCGGCTTCGTCGCCCACCAGCACGCCCGCCAGGGCAAGCCGATGGTCTCCATCGACTCCGCCAAGGACTTCTACGAGATCACTCAGCTCAAGATCGCCAACCCCACCACCGGCGTCCTCATGATCGGCGGCGGCGTTCCCAAGAACTTCGCACAGGACATCGTCGTAGCCGCCGAGATCCTCGGCATCGACGCTCCCATGCACAAGTACGCGATCCAGATCACCGTGGCCGACTCCCGCGACGGCGCCCTCTCAGGCTCAACCCTCAAGGAAGCCAGCAGCTGGGGCAAGGTCGATCTCACCTACGAGCAAATGGTTTTCTCCGAAGCCACCCTCGCTCTTCCGCTCGTAGCCGGCTACAGCTTCCACAAGAACGCCTACGTCACCCGCAAGGGCAAAAACTGGGCAACCATTCTGGATCAGGTACCCGTTACCGCCTAACACTTTCGTCACCACAACTCAGGCCGTCTTTCTTCTCTGGAAAGACGGCCTCTTCTATTTAAGTCCTCCAACACCGTCAGCCACGACCCTTCCTGTTTAGTTTCTTGATGTTGTCATCGCGGATAACCCACCTCCGTGTTATTGCCGCTAAAACTTTTTTTCTGTCATTGTTAGCCTGCAACCAAAATCTCTACCTTATTGATAGGACACGCTTTCCTGTCATCAACCTTAACCTAAGTTTCATTCGTCTTCTCCATGAATATGACACCTAAAACCCTGTAAGTACTGAAGGAAATTCGCTTAGCGGCTTTATCGACCAACATTCTGACTTACTTCGAACGCAGCTTGTAGCTAGTTACTGCCTTTAGTTACCCCCAAGGTTATCCAACGAATGCATACATTAGCGGTTTTAGGCTTTCTCCCCCTGCTTTTTTCCTCTGCGGTGCTGTTCTTTGCCCTCATTCGCTGCCGACGGACGGCTACCGGTCTCGCGGAGCAACTGACGCACGCGCGCGAGCAGCAGCATCAGGACAAGATTCAGCTCACGGAACGCTCCCAGCTCGACCTGCTTAAAGACGAGTTCATCTCCACCGTCTCGCACGAGCTCCGCACCCCGCTGACCAGCATTCGTGGCGCCTTGGGCCTTCTCTCCTCCGGAGTCATCGGCGACGTCGATGCCAAAGCCCTCAATCTCCTCCGTATCGCCGTCACCAACACCGACCGCCTCATCCGGCTCATCAACGACATTCTCGACCTCGAGCGTATGGAATCCGGCCGCGCCCCCCTGCAGGTTCGCCGCTGCTCTTTGCGCGACCTCGCCCATCAGGCCATCGAGACCATGACCCCCATGGCCGACTCTCATACCGTCCATCTCGAACTCGTCCCATCCGCCTTCTCCGAGGCCGCCACTTCCGAGGCTCTCTTCTTCGATGGCGACTCTGACCGCATCCTCCAGGTCCTGACCAACCTTCTCTCCAACGCCATCAAGTTCTCCCCAACCGCTTCGACTGTAAGGGTCCACACCGACGCGACGGTCGAATCCATCCTTCTCAAGGTCGTCGACGAAGGTCGCGGCATCCCCTCTGAAAAACTCGACAGTATCTTCGACCGCTTCCAGCAGGTCGAGCCCTCCGACGCCCGCCAGAAGGGAGGCACCGGTCTCGGCCTCGCCATCTGCCGCAGCATCGTGCAGCAGCACAGCGGCTCCATCTGGGCCCAGCGCAACCTCGGCGTCGGCACCACACTTTACGTCATGCTTCCCCGCACCGCGCGCTCCACCGATATTCCCGCTCCCTCAACGTTGCCCGCAGCAGTGGCAGCTCGCAGCGAGAGTGCCATCCTGGTCTGCGACGATGACCCCTGCATCCGTACGATCGTCTCCGAACATCTGGGCCGTCAGGGCTATACCGTCATTGAAGCCGAATCCGGAGATCAAGCGCTCATCATCGCTGCCGAGCGCCAGGTTGAGGCCATTCTCCTGGACCTCTACATGCCCGGCCTTAGCGGTTGGGAGACCCTCCAGCGTCTCCGCAACAATCCCGCAACAGCCAATATTCCGGTCGTCGTCCTTAGCGTTCTCTCCTCTTCCCTGCGTCCGCAGCTAACCGGCGACGCACAGGGTTGGGTACAGAAACCCTTCAACGAAAACCTCCTCTTCGCCGAACTCGGCCGAGTCCTCCATCACGGAGATGGTCCCGCATATGTCCTGCTGGTCGAGGATGACGAAGACCTCGCCAGTGTCCTCACTGCCAGTTTTCAGGACGCTGCCGTCCATATCGATCACGCCGCGACCCTCCAACAAGCCATCCGGCAATGCCTCACACGCCGCCCAGACCTCCTCATCCTCGACCTCACCCTCCCAGACGGCAACGGCTTCGCGCTCGTCGAGTGGCTCCGTCAGCAGCCCGCGCTCCGTACGCTTCCTCTGGTCGTCTACTCCGGCCGCGAGGTCACCGACGTCGACATGGCAAAGCTACGTCTCGGCCCGACTGAATTCCTTACCAAAGCAAAGGTCCAGCCCCGGGAAGTTGAAGAACTGGTCGTCTCCATGGTCGAACGCATCCGCTCCAAATTTGCCGATCTGGTCGTGGCCGAGCCCGTCGCTTAGGAAGAAACTTCCAAGTTACCTCCAATAGTTTCCGTCGCATGAGAGAATAAGCACGCTCATGCGACGCATTCTCATCATCGACGACGAAGACGACATCCGCGAAGTAGCCGCACTCTCTCTTGAGGCCATGGCCGGCTGGCATATCCTCACAGCCAACTCAGGTGCCAGCGGAATCGAAATTGCCGAGGCGGAACAGCCCGATGCAATCCTCATGGACGTCATGATGCCCGACGTCGACGGCCCAACCACCTTCCGCAAGATGCAGCAGAACCCCGCCATTGCACACATTCCCGTGCTTCTTCTCACCGCTAAGGTCCAGGGTGTCGACCAGCGCCGCTTCGCCGGCCTGGGAGTAGCGGCAATCCTCTTCAAACCCTTCGACCCCCTCACCCTGGCCGAACAAATCTCCGAGGTGCTCGGATGGAGCTCACTCCCGGCTCAGCCAGACATCTCACGTCAATCACGCTGAACACGCCCCACTAAACTTCCTTCAAGGTCCCTCCCCATGGCCGATAAGACTAAGACTGATTCTCCCAACGAAGACATCCGTATCATGCTCGCTGAACTCTGGCAGCGCCACCTCCCTGCTCTGCATGAGCGTTTGAACCTCCTCGACCGCACAGCCGAAGAGGCCGCCTCCGGCATTCTTCCCGAACCCTCGCGCGAAGAAGCCCAAGCCATCGCTCACAAGCTCGCCGGCAATCTCGGCATGTTCGGCCACAACAAGGCCGGAGACATCGCCAGCCAGATGGAGCAAATCCTCAAGGCCCCCACCGCCGAAACCCTCCCCGAACTCGCCCCGCTGGCGCAATCGCTCCGCCTGCAGCTCGCGCCCAGCCTTTAACGTCCCTGTTGCCGTTGCCTTTCCTGTTGCTGTTGCTTTTGTTTGTCATCGCATAGGGATCTGCGGTTGCCTTTCCTCTTTTCGCCCCATGCAACAAAAGCATCCCCTGATGCGCCGCAACTCGCGGCACTCAGAAATACGCCAATCGAGAGCCGTCCTGAACGAACACTGAGAAACGTTCTTTTCCCGCCAACAAATTTCCGAGCCACCTAGTCGCAAGCCAGCGCCGTCCAAACCCCCACGGCCGTATCACTGGCCCCCGTAATATTCAGATCAACAAAACTCCCCGCCGCCACCGCAACGCTTCCCGTCGCCGTACAACTCGATCCAGCTGCCACGGAACACGTCAGCGCCGTATCCGACATCGCACCCGGCACCCCTTGCCGCAGCTTCACATTGAGAGTGTTCGTCGACTGCGAGTACACCACCAGCCGCGTAGCCGTACACCCCGCCGGAACCCACGTCAGCACACCAGCCCCTTCCGTCGCGCTCGAGTTCGCATTGTTCACCGAGTAATAGAAAAAATTGAACGAGACCGCGTGATACATCGAAGCAAACGGAATCCCACTCGTCCCGCCGCCACCACCAGTGCCATTCGCACCCGGAGCACCCTGCGGAATCGTAAAGTTCAGCACCGCCGCATTCGCCGTCCCACTATTCGTCACGGCAGCCTGCGTCCCTGCAGCCGCCGTTGTCACACTCCCCACACTCACCGTGGCCGCCGCGCCAGTAGGCCCCGAAGGTCCCGCGCTTCCAGCCTGAGCAAGAACGCCCCACAACACCGGATTCAAATCCGGCTGCGACCCCAAACTAGTCGCCAGCGCCAGATAGGTCGACCCACCAAAGCTCACCGCATCATTCGCAACGTATCCCGTCCCTGCCACCCAGGCGCCCTTGTAGCTCACCCCCGGCACTCCCGCAGGTCCTTGCGGCCCAACAACGCCAGCGACTCCCGCAGCGCCCGCACTACCCGCCTGCGCCAGCACCGCCCACTGCGTCGGGCTCGAATCAGGCTCTCGCCCCACATTCGCAACCAGCGCGATATAGCTCGTCCCGCCTAAGCTCACCGCATCACCCACAGCATAGGACTGCCCCACCAGCCACCCACCTCGAAAGCTTACCGGCGGC
>Ga0210409_10001026_pt1 | contig 39204 bp, 27 predicted proteins | sample IncBWH17MmetaG_FD_161649 | JGI IMG/M metagenome (GOLD analysis project Ga0210409, IMG submission 161649) | Forest soil microbial communities from Barre Woods Harvard Forest LTER site, Petersham, Massachusetts, United States - Inc-BW-H-17-M | ecosystem: Environmental > Terrestrial > Soil >... | reverse complement strand
GAGTACCCCCCTCCCCCCCACTTTTTTGTAACTGCACAGTCTAAAAGTCTTAGCTCAAACCCTTCTTGTAAGTGGTGAAATTGCAGGGCTTAGCTGACGACGATTTCGGTCAAAAACCGGTGAAACGCGGTGTTCGTCTAGAAGTGCGGATTCTAAAGGATTTACCCGCCGAATTTTAACTGGGGCAAAGAAGCTCCCGCCGGGAATTTCGGTAGCCGACGGGATTTCTGTAACAGGAGGCGAAGGTAAGAGAGACAGGGCGCGATTCTACCCGTCTCCAAGCATATCACTAATTAGGTACTTATCAAGCTAAATCTACAAGTCTTTCCAACCCAATGGGTTACGAGGATGGGTCAGGAAGATTGGAAGGTTAGGTTGGACAGGTAATCGTAGCTGACCTTGATGTCGTCGAACGGCGACTTCGGTTCGTCGTTCTCGACGAAATAGTGTTGGATTCCGGCTTTGTCGGACTTCGCGAAAATACGCTTCCAATTGATTTCGCCCTGGCCAACGTCGGTCATGTGTCCGGGTTTTTTCGATGCACCTGCGCCACCGTAATCATTGCCGGCTGGTCCCTTGGTGGTCCAATCCTTTACGTGCACAAGGGGGAAGCGGCCGGGGTAGCGGTCGAAGTAGTTCAAGGGATCCTGTCCACCTACGGTGATCCAGCAGAGGTCCATTTCCATCTTGACGAACTTGGGATCGGTGTTTTCAAGAAGGAAATCGTAGGGCATCTTGTTGCCAAAAGCTTCAGAAGGCTCGAACTCAAAGGCATGATTGTGATAGGTGAACTGGATGCCGGCCTTTTGCGCGGCCTCGCCGGCGCGATTGAATAGTTCGGAGGCGCTCTTCCAGCCATCCGCCCCGCGTTTCTTTGCGTCGATCATGGGGCAGACGATGAAGTTGTGTCCGATGGTATGAGCGGCGTCCAGGGTTTCGGGCCACTTGTTTTCGACGATGTCGTAAGCGACGTGTGCGGAGGGCGAGGTCAGGCCGTCCTTGTCCAGGATGGCGCGAACGTCTTGCGGGGACCTGCCGAAGTAGCCGGCAAATTCAACTTCTTTGTAGCCGATTTGCGCGACCTTGGCGATGGTGCCCTCGAGGTCTTTCTTCATGAGCTCGCGCACGGTATAGAGCTGGAGGCCGACACGGTCGATGTGATGGGTTTCCGCGGACCATACAGGGCGGGAGGCGGCCACGGCGGCAGCGACGGAGGTTCCGATAAAAGTTCGTCTATTCATGGGGGCATTCTACTCCAAAGAAGTCGACAGTCGAGAGTCGAAAGTTGAGGGAGGACCAGGCTCCTAGGCGTGCCGATTGAATGCAGGCGCCGCCTACGACGCGGCGCCCGCGAAGTTCACCTAGAAGATAAACTTCAAAGCGAATTGCATAATCCGGGGATCATGCGTGTTTTTCGCCTCGAGAAAATTGCTTGAACCGAATGCGCGCGTCACACTGCTCCCCGAAGCATCGGTCGTAAACTGAGTGTGATTGAAAGTATTGAAGGTCTCCCATCGAAATTCGACTGCCGTGGATTCCTTGATGGGGAAACGCTTGAACAGGCCCATGTCGAAATTCGTGCGATGGGGAAGACGCAGAAAGTTTCTGCCGACGTTACCGAAGGTCAAACCCTGCGGAGCGGCGAAGGCGCACGGATTGAAGAGAAGAGGACCGGGGCCGGGCTGGGCTACGCACGGGGTGGCATTGGGATTTCCAACCAGGTCGGGGCGAGAGCCGGTGCCTACGCCGTTGCCAACGCCCGCATTATCCCCGAAAACGCTATTGGTAACGTTAAAAGGGATTCCGGTCTGAAAGGTGGTTATACCGGACCACTGCCATCCGCCGAGAAGGGTTTTCTTCAGCCCGGTAGCCTTGTTGAAGATGGGTAGGTCATAGACATAGCTGATATTCAGGATGTGCCGCTGGTCAAAGTTTGAGCTGGCTCGATTGGCGGCCAGATTATAGGAGTCGACGAAGGTGGCGTCCGCTCGATCCGAGGAGTCGTCAATAGAATGACTGTAGGTATAAGCGGCGGACAAAGAGAGCGATCCCACGGTCCGGCGCAGGCTTAGCTGAAGCGCGTTGTAGATGGAGTTCGCTTGGGTCTCGAGAAATTCCAGCGTGCCGAAGCCGAGAAAGGGGCGAAACGGATTGGCGTCGTTACCGCAGGCAACGTTGAAGTTCGCGAACAGCGGTGTGCCGGGCGTCGGAGTAACACCGTTAGCGGTGCCATTGTTGCAGTCGGAGGTGGTCAAGGGCTGGCCCGGGCCGTACGGGTTCTGAGACGAAGGCAGGCTGTGGAGTTGGTTGAGATCGCGGGCATCGGTCAAGTGGGTGCCCTTGCTACCCACGTACGCGATGGTGGCGACGATATTGGACGGAAGTTCTCTTTGGACGTCGATATTCCATTGCTGGACGTACGGCCATCTTGCCTGAGTTTGAATGATAGCCGGAGGTTCATTGTTTACGGCGAAAGGAAACAACTGGGCACCGGCACCGATACAGGTATATCCAGATTGAGTGGAGGGACAGCCACCAAAACCGGAGGAGATGTTCGGCTGACTGGCGGTGAGAACACGCGGTGGAGTGCCTTCAAGAGATTCGGCATTGGCTTCGTTTCCATTGCCATATTCGAAGAAGATTCCGTAGCCGCCGCGAATGGCCATCTTGCCATCGCCGTGAGGATCGAAAGCAAAACCGATACGGGGTCCCGGATTTAAGAGATGGCCTTGCATGCAACCAGGAAGTTTGGTTCCGGCAACGGTGGCAGTGGGGAAGGAGGCAAGAACGCTGGCGGGGATGGAGGAGGTGCCGCCTGAACCCCCGCATTGGACGAAACCGTTGAACGGATTGCCGTTGGGATTGCCACCGGTGGCAGCATTGGGAATGAGTGCACCAGTGAGGGGATCTATGGGTACAGCGGCGGCGGAGCTATAAAGAGTGGGATTGAAGTTGAAAGATTGCTTCGAGATATCCCGGTTTGTTTGGAAAAGGCTGACACGCAGCCCGAGATTCAAAGTCAAGCGCTTGCTAACGCGCCAGTCGTCCTGAAAGTAAGGCTCGAAGATTTTGTAGCGGTAATAATACTTCACGATGGCACTGGTCTGCGCATAGGAAGCGATGTTTCCTGTAAGGAAATCGGCAAACGAATTCCCGCTGGAAACCGGGGAAGTCTCGTCAAAAGTGAGCGCGCCGCCCAGGCCGACGGAGGTTGGAGCGTTGGGCTCGTTTTTCTGAATGGCGATGAGTTCGCCGCCGAACTGGAGGTTGTGGGAGCCGATGATCTTGGTGACGGTGTCACGGTAACCGTAGGTTGGATTCGCATTTTCCCAGGGCATAAATCCCGGGTTAATGGTGAAGCCCCCGCCATAAGCGTTGCCGTTGGCGAGAGAAACCGCCGGAAGTTGGAAGAGAGTTTGTCCGCCGGTGCCGGTGGTAAAAATGCTGGTCATGCCAAAGCCGGAAGGAACTTGGAAGGGGCCGGTGTTGGTAAGAATAAGATGGTCGGCGGAATAGCTGAAGACGAACTCGTTAAGCAGGCTAGGCGAAATAGTGGCGGTAAGGTTGGTGACAAAGCTGGTGCCGGGTGTGCCGATTTGCGTCTGCACGGAGGGAAAGGGATTGCTAACAAAGCTGACGGTGGGGTCGACACTGGAGTAGGTGTCGTGGATATAGCGGCCCATGAGGCGAAGCTTCGAAGAGAAATTGTGGTCAACGCGGAGGAGTTCTTGCCGCCAGGTGAGCGGCTCGGACACGGAGCCGATAAAAAGGGAGTTCGCACCATTGTCAATGGTGGGAGCGGGAATCAGCGCCTTTAGAATGGCCTGGGCGTTGGGATCAACAGGGACAGTGTTGCCTGGAAAAGGGAGACCCGTCGCGGTGTTGATGGGACATTCGGTGGGAGTGGGCAGACACACGTCATTGAAGTTGCCCTGGCGTTCGGTGCTGGAAGGAACTTGCTGATTGAAGCTGAAAGGGTTGCGCTCGCGACGCCATTCTTGAGACCAGAAAAAGAAGGTTTTCTCTTTATTGCTGTTGTAATGATGGGGAATGAAGATGGGGCCGCCAATGGTGTAGCCGAAGTCGTGTTTCTTGTAGGCGGGCCTGGGATTGCCGGCGGCGTTATCAAAGAAATCGTTGGCATTGAACAAGTCGTTGCGAAGGTACTCGAAGACATCGCCATGAAAACTCTTTGTGCCGGATTTTGTGACCACCTGGATGTTACCGGCGCCGTTCCTCCCATACACGGCGCTATAGTTCGCGGTCAGAACCTTAAACTCGGCGATGGCATCGACGTTCGGAAAAACATCGAGCGTGTTGTTGGAGCCGGTATCCATATTGTTAGCGCCGTCTACCTGCCAATTGTTGTACTCCCCACGGCCGCCGTTAATGCTGTAGGAGATGTTCCCGTTCAAGCCGACTTGGCCATTATCGCGGCCGGTTTGATTACTCACGCCGGGGACCAAGGTGACCAAGCGGGTGAAATCGCGCCCATTCAATTCGAGTTGGCTGATCTCTTTGCCGGTGACGACTCCGGAGAGGTCCGAGGATTGTGTTTCGATTTGCGCAACACTGTCGCCGAGTACGATGACGTTTTCGTTGACCTGGCCGACAGTCAGATTTACGTCCAGGCGTGCTTTTTCGGCGACGCGCAGGACGACATGTTTAGCGATGTAGGCTTTGAAACCCGGAACCGTGACAGATACGTCGTAAGCGCCGGCTGGCAGGGCGGCAACGAGATAGTCGCCGTCGGAATTCGTGGTGGTGACCTGACTGAGACCAGTAGCGGCGGCGACGACTTTGACTTCGGCATTAGCAACGACGGAGCCGGAAGAGTCGCGAACCGTGCCGGTGATCGCAGCGTCCTGCGCCTGTGCCGCGAGCGGGAGAAAGAGCGCAGCGAAGAGCGCGAGCAGCACTAGACGCATTGTTCCGGAATTGCGCACGAGATGGCGCAAACAAATAGCGTGGTCCTTCACGTCTTACCTCCGAGAAGAATCAAATTTGGGAAACGAAGGAGTGTCGATGCGTAACGACAGAAAACACGGTCGGCCGCTGCGGACTGTTTGCCTTCCCACCAGCTATCGGACACAGGCGCCCCACCGCTCGACTTTGAATCCGCACACCCACCAACCCTATTAAAACGAATTAATAGGGCATAAAGCGGGCGATGTCAAGCGGGAATTTGGCGGGGTCGCAGGGGTGCCTTTCAGACAGGGATGCATGGTCAGGCACTCGAACCGACCCGAGTGGAGGAGTAGAGTAGGTGGGCGCGCCGCGAATGGTTACAGTAACGGCTTTGTGCTGGCGCCGTTGAATTCCCACTGGGAACTGGCGGAGACTAGTGATTGAGGCTGCGGACATGAAACCCGTTTACAGGTGGGCTGCGTGTGCTGTCTTAGTGCTCGCTGCAGCCGGCGGCAACTGGGGAGCGCCCACATCGTCGCAGGCTACTCCATCGGCGAAGAGCGTGACGTCCGGGCCGGATGCAGGTGCGCTCTTTGTCCAAGGACAAGCCGCGCTGCAAAGCGGTGACCTGGAGACCGCGGAGGCGGCGTTTCGCAAAGTACTCGCGATGGAGCCGCGAGCCGGGGGCGTCTACGCCAATCTAGGCGTGATCGCGATGCGCCGCAAGGAATGGGATCATGCTTTGAAGTTGCTGCAAAAAGCGGAGACGCTGGAACCCAAAGTACCCGGCATCCGACTCAACATTGGCCTTCTGAAATACCGGCGTGGTGACTATGAGGGTGCAATCGCACCGCTGACCTCGGTAGTTCGCGACCAGCCTGATTCGCAGCAGGCGCGCTACCTGCTGGCGTTGAGTGAGTTGTTCACGGAACGCTATGGCGAAGCGTTTTCAACGCTAGAACCTTTGTGGCCGGCGATGTCGGATAATTTTATGTACCTCTATGTGTTGAGCATGGTCGCCAACAAGAGTGGTGATAAGGAAACGGAAGAGAGGGCTTTGACCCGCTTGGTCGAGATTGGCGGGGATCGCCCTGAGTTTCATTTGTTGCTAGGCAAGGCATATCTTAATCGTCGCGAAGGCGAAAAGGCCGTGGCCGAACTGGAGCGCGCGGCGAGTCTGAATCCCAATCTTCCGTTTGTGCATTTGAATCTCGGGATAGCTTACATGCGTGCCGGGGACAGCAATCGCGCCCAGGAGGAATTTCGGCGCGATATCAGCATTGAACCAGACGTGGCAGATACCTACGAATTGCTGGGGGAATATTATCTGCGGGCGGGAAATAATGAGGAAGCCGAGAAATGCTTCCATGAGGCGCTGCGGAGGAATGTCCGAATGCCAGAGGCGCAATTCGGTTTGGCGAAGATTTGCCTCGAGCGGGGAAAATACCAACAAGCGTTGGCTTTCATTGATCAAGCTTTGCGGCTCGGGTCCGAAGCGCAGAGCGCGCACTATTTGCGTGGGCGAATTCTATCTAAATTGGGACGGCGCGAAGAGGCGCGGAAGGAAATGCTGGCCGCAAGTCAGATGGGCGACGCTGGCAAAGGGCGGGAGCTGGACGCATTCGACGCGAATCGCGTTCCGAATCCTGAACTCGCACAGCCTCCCGAGTGATTTGCCAATACCGCTCTAGGCTCGCTCGGGGCTGCTGGCGGAGGATAGTGACGGTGCGTGCCACGGGCCACGCGCGCTTTCGATCCTTTCGGCAACGGCGAGCACCAACTCATCTTCGTGCGGACGCCCGATCACTTGTATGCCGATGGGCAGTCCATTCGCGGAGACGCTCACAGGTACGGAAGCGCCTGGAAAGCCAGCTAAATTGAGCCATTGCGAAAAGCGCATGGTGTCGCGATAGCACTGCTTCGCGCCTGGTTGCCAGGTCCCCTCGCCGTGGCGGAACGAGGTGGTGGTGGAAACGGGTGACAAGAGGATGGGCACATCGTCCATCTGGCGCAGAATTTGTGCGCGCAGGAGATCGCGCTCGGCGCAGGAGCTCAGCAGAGCGTCGAGGGTGATGGGGCTCGGCGGTTGTGCGAATTGCAGGTAGTCGCGAAATATTGGACTTAGTTTTTCTTTCTGGTCCGCCACGGTGGGTTGAAATAGATGCGCGATGGAAGGGCCGAAGAAAAACCACCAAAGTTCGATGGCGCGCTCCAGACCTTGCAAGCGCAGCGGTTCGACTACGAAGCCCTGTGCCGCCAGGTCGTTCGATGCTTTCAGCAAAGCCGCATCGATTTCCGTGTCCGCTCTGCCTAACGCTTCGCTTTCGAGAATGCCAATGCGCAAGCCTTTCAGATGTGCGTCCGTGATGGCGGCGATGGGGACTGGCGCGGATAACGCATCCCCTGGGTCGGGGCCGGCCATTACTTGAAAGAGAGCGCGCACATCCGCGATCGTTCGCGCCATGGGGCCAACGACGCCGATCCAAGAAAATGCGCCGACTCCTGCGGGAAAATGTCCGGTCGCGGGAATTCTTCCGGGCGTCGGCTTCAGCGCGCATATCCCGCAGAAGTGGGCCGGCACGCGAACGGAGCCGCCGCCGTCGCTGCCTACGCCACCTGCCGAGCATCCGGATGCGATGGCCGCCGCCTCGCCGCCGCTCGAGCCGCCGGCACTGCGCGACAAATCCCAGGGATTGCTCGTTCTTCCGCTGAGCAAATTGTCGGTTTCGTAGGCCATCAGAAATTCCGGCGTGTTGGTGTTGCCCAGAAGAATCGCTCCGGCGGCCCTCAGGCGTGCGGCCAGAGTCGCATCCGTTTCGGCGACGTAATCCTTGCGCAGTAGAGAGCCGGCCGGGCAAGGCCAGCCGGCTACATCGATGCAGCTCTTCAGCGTGACGGGAACGCCGAACAGCGGCCCGGTTGAGCGCCTGTGCCGTAGTGCGTTTTCCGCGTGCTGCGCTTGCTCGCGCGCGCCATCCGCGTCGACATGCACAAACGCGTTCAGTTTCGGCTGTAATGCCGCGATGCGATCCAGATGGGCGGTAACGATTTCAACCGGCGAAAGCTTTTTGGCCTGGATGCTTTCGGTGATTTCCGCGATGGTTGTGCAGTGTAGGGATTTCATTTGGAGAGTAGCGAGGGTATGTGGGTCTTTTGAGCGCGTCAAGTTCCTGCACTGCTGCGATTTTTTTGCGTCGCGACAGTTTTCGTGAAAAACGCAGCTTGACGCTGCGATTGCCAGCCGTGAAAATCGGTACGGCTCTGCAGCGCGGCGGTGTGTGCCCCGCCAGACGATTCGTCCAGGACAAAGGATTCAATGCTACGTGCGCATCGGGTTAGCATTGTGCTGCTAGGTTGCACGGCCGTGTTCTTTGCCTTGGCCACTCCGTCATTACGATTGCGAGCCGGCACCGCGAAGCAAAAGAAGCAAGCGCCGCCTAGGACCGAAACTTCCAAGGGAAATGAGGGGGAAGCCTTTCGCAACAATACGCTGGGCGTCGCGTACATGAACCAGCAGAAATTCGCCGAGGCGCAGAAATATTTTGAGAAGGCGCTTGCGGCTGATCGTAATTTTGCGATTGCGCGCCTGAACCTGGGCATTGCTCTGCTCAGCCAGCAGAAACTGGACGCGGCGCGCGCCGCGCTCGAGGAGGCTGTGCGCCTTCTCCCGAACGATCCCTACGCGTGGTACAACCTCGGCCTTGTTTATAAAGATCTTAGCGAGGCAGAAAAGGCGATTGAGGCATATCAACACGTCACGCAACTTTCACCGGAAGCCGATGCGCATTATTTTCTTGGGTACCTTTACACGCAGCAGCAGCGCTACGACGACGCCATTGTGGAATTTCAGAAGGCGCTGGCCGCGTTTCCCTACCACGCTTCTTCTGAATTTGGCATCGCGCGCGCCTATCAGCGCAAGGGCGATTCCGATTCGGCGCGACAGCATCTCGCGCGCTTTCAAAAAATCACGACGGAGCATCTTGGCGCGCCGTTCGGAGCAGGCTACGGAGATCAGGGTCGCTTCTCGCTCGCGGAACTGGGTCGCAGCGGCGTGCTGACGGCGCCACCCGCGATTCCGGTCAGCTATAAGGAGCAACCGGTTGTTGTCGCTGCCGCAGGTGGCCGTCCCAAACTTCTCGGGCCCAGCACGGGCGCGTGTTTTCTCGATTACGACGGCGACGGCAAGCCGGATTTATTTTTAGTGAGCGCTTTGGCGGAAGGCACGAGCCGCTTGCTTCACAACACCGGCGAAGGCCGTTTCGTTGACGTTACCGATGAAGCGGGCATTGCGCTGAAGGGCGGGGGGCTTGGGTGCGCCGCAGGTGATTTCGCCAATGACGGCCATACTGATCTGGCCGTCTGTCTTAACGATGGTGTGCACCTGCTGCGCAACAAGGGTGATGGCAAGTTCGAGGACGTTACGCAAGCCGTGGGCATTCGGCGCGAGCCGGGTTGCGTCGGTCTGACCTTTGTCGATTACGATCACGACGGCGATTTGGACTTGTACCTTACGGCGGCGCCGGGCGACGCATCGTCCGGCGCCAAGGCGCACAACGTCCTTTGGCGCAACAATGGCAACAGTACCTTCACTGATGTTTCCGCTGAAACCGGGTTGGGCATCGATGCAACTGGCGGCGGACTGGTCACTACTGATTTCAACAACGATCGCGCCATTGATTTCGTTTTTGCGGGTGGCGGCCAGGGCGCTTCGATTTATTTAAATCCGCGCGAGGGAAAGTTTTCGCCTCTTCCCGGCATCGATTTCACAAAAGAAAACCTTCCGCCTGCCGTTGGCGTCGTCGCGTTCGATTTTGACAAAGACGGCTGGATGGACCTGGCCTTCACGCACGCCGGCGCGCCCGGCCTCAGCTTGTGGCGCAACGTTGAGGGCAAGCGCCTTGAGCGTGTCCCTCTGCCCGATTTGGGCTGGCAGCGCGGCTGGGGAGTTTCCGCCATCGATTACGACAATGACGGCTGGCTCGACATTGTTGCCGCCGGCGAATCGAGCTCCGGCGGGGAACTGCGGTTGCTGCGCAATCTCGGCGCGCCCGGCTTCGCGGACGTCACGCGACAAGTTCATCTCGATGCTGTGAAGCTTTCGCAGCCGCGCGCAATTGCAGTGGCTGACGTTACCGGGACGGGCGTGCCTGATTTAGTCGTCACGCAAGTCGGTGCGGCGCCACTTCTATTGCGCAACACGGGTGCCAATCAGCACAGTTGGATACGTCTGGACCTCAAAGCGCTCAACGACAATAAGAGCGCTATCGGCACCAAGGTCGAGATCTACGCGGGCCCGCTGTACCAAAAATGGGAAGTGCAGGGCGCTTCTGGGTATCTTGGACAAAACGGTCCGGCTATCCTCGCAGGCCTGGGCAGCGAGAAAAATGTCGAAGTCGTTCGTCTGCTTTGGCCCACCGGCGTGCCGCAAGACGAAATCAATCTCGCCGCTAGCAAAGAACACAGCATCGGCGAACTCGATCGCCGCGGCAGTTCCTGCCCGGTGTTGTTCGCGTGGAACGGGCGCGAATACGAATTCATTGCCGACATGATTGGTCCCGGCGTGGTCGGCCACTGGGTCGCACCGGGTGAACGCGACGTCCCCGATCCCGACGAATACTTGAAGGTGAATGCGCGCAGCGTGCAGCCGCGCAATGGTTTGCTCAGTTTCCGCTTCCTGGAGCCGATGGAAGAAACCGTCTACCTCGATCAAGTTCGCTTGCTGGCCATCGATCATCCCGCTGCATTCGACGTGTATCCGAACGAGCGATTCGTCAGCGCTCCGCCGTTCCCGGAATTTCGCGTGATCGCGAGCCGCAACGCGCGTCCGCCCGCGGGCGCTTGGGACGATCACGGCAACGACGTGCTTTCGCTCATCGCCAAGGCCGACCGCAAATACGTCAGCCGCCTCGAAGAAATGCCTTTCACCGGTTTCGCGAAACTACATTGGCTCGAGCTCGACCTCGGTTCGTGGGATGCCACCAAGCCACTGCGCCTGATCATCGACGGCTACACCGACTACTTCACCGCCACCTCGATGTACGCTGCCGATCAAGCCGGAATTAAAGTGATTGCTCCGTATGTGGAAGCGCTGGACGCGCAGGGCAAGTGGGTGCGCGTCATCGACGACATGGGTTTCCCCGCCGGCCTCGAGCGCACCATGGTCGCCGATCTCACCGGCAAACTGCCGCCCGGCACGCGCCGCATTCGCATAGTCAACAATTTGAAGATTTATTGGGACGCGATTCGTATCGACCAAACTCCCGACCAGCAAGACGTGCGCGTGGCCGAAGTGCCGCTGGCGGACGCCGTGCTCGCCTTCCTGGGTTACCCGCGCGAAATTCGACTCACCCCGGCTAGCGATACTACCTATTCCTACGCGCAACGCAGTATGAGCGGACCGTACGCGCGCGCTGCCGGCAATTACACTCGCTACGGCGATGTGCTTCAGCTATTGCGAGAACCCGACGACCGCTTTGTTGTGTTCAGTTCTGGAGAAGGGGTGAAGCTTGATTTCGATCCGCACAAGCTGGCCGCGCTTCCTGCAGGCTGGGTGCGCGATTATTTCTTCTACGCCAACGGATTCGAGAAAGATCTAGATTTCTATGCCGCGCATGCTTTTACGGTCGAGCCGTTGCCGCGCCACACGCTGCTGCCATATCCGTATCCCGAAGACAAAGAATATCCCGCTGACGCTGAACACCTGCGCTACCAACTCGAATACAACACGCGTCAGCGTTCCGACCATATGCCTTCCACCTTGCGCTATCACTACGCGCTGCCTAACTAACTCAAATCAGGCCGCCTGGATCAGTCTTTGTCGGCTAACAACGCTTCTCGTATCGTCTGCAACTCCTTCTTTTTCTCTTTATCGACGTCTGGGTACTCTAAGTCCAACCCGTCGAGCACCTCGATAATCGCAGACGCGACCACCAGCCGCGCATACCACTTGTTGTCCGCGGGGACCACAAACCACGGCGCGCGCTTGCTTGCCGTGTTCTGCACCATCTCTTCGTAGGCCTCCTGGTAGTCGTCCCAGAATTTTCGTTCCTTGATGTCGTCCATTGAAAATTTCCAATTCTTCTTGGAATCCTCGAGGCGCTCCAGGAATCGCCTCTTCTGTTCCTCTTTGGAAATGTGTAAAAAGAATTTCCGGATCACAACGCCGTTGCGAACCAAGAATTTTTCGAACGCATTGATGTCCTCATAGCGCTCTTGCCAAATGTGTTTGGTAATCAACTCCTCGGGCAGTTTTTCGGCTTTCAAGAGCAGCGGATGCACGCGCACCACCAGCACTTCCTCGTAGTACGACCGGTTGAAAATCCCAATCTTTCCCCGGCCCGGGATGACTTTATGCTCCCGCCACAGAAAATCGTGCTCCAGCTCTTCGTTGGTCGGCGCCTTGAATGCATATACGTCACATCCCTGCGGATTTACTCCCGACATTACGTGCTTGATCGCGCCGTCTTTGCCCGCCGCATCCATGCCCTGAAAAATCAGCAGCAGCGCCCACACATCCTGTGCGTACAATTTCTCCTGCATTTCCGCAAGCATCGGGCTGCTGCGCGCCAGCAGGTCCTCCGCCGCTTTCTTTGATTTAATGCCGTTGCTGTCGGCGGGATCAAAATCCTTCAGGCGGAATTTCTCTCCGTTGGTGATGCGGTATGGGGAAGCAATGCGCGCCGCTTCCTTGATGAGTTTGCGAGGTTTCATGGTGCCCGCAGTGTAGCGCATGGCGCGCCGCGGCAACACCGGCGTGGAGTTGTAGAGGCTGGCTTGCGGTCGTCACGTCAGAAAAATGACCCGAATCCCCACCCGAAGGCGCTCATGCGGTTGCGGATGTGAAATAACGACCCGTTCGGCAGCAAAATAGAGCGATCCAATCGCAGCACGTTCCAGGCATAGTAGGCTCGAATTGGCAAGCCAACTTCAGGGGGTGTCCAATGTAGCTCGACTCCGGCGGACCCGTGCACCAGGCCGTTCGTCGAATCGATGACCGCCGGTCTCCATCTGCCGAGCCAACCGGGCTGCAGCAGTCCCGAACCGAGATCGAAAAAGCCGGCACCTTCCGTATTTGCGCCAAGGCGTATCCGATATTCCGTGTTTTCCGCGGCGATGAGGTTCGCGCCCGCGGGTGTCGTCGAATAGCGCGTTGTGGTTGAGGAAGCGGCGGAAGGTATCAGTGCTTGTGCCCCAAGCTCTCCATTTCGCAAACCGCGCACAAATTCATCCTCGCTGTACAACCGCGCGGTGGGCGGCATATTGCCGGAATAGCTACCCACACCGGCGAGCGTCGTCCGAAATGCCCAAGCGTTTTGTGATTTGAAAACCCGATCCCGGAAAATGCGCTCATAGTCCGCCTTCAAACGCATAAGGTTCTCGCTTCCTCCCAGCCACCCGCCCGAAATCGAATCGGCGAGCACAAACTGCTCGCTTCCCGTGTTTCGCGTCCATCCCAAACCAATCGAGCGGCTGAATGACCTGGCGTGAATATCTGCCGCGGTCGCGCCATTTAGTCCCGCAAGCGCGGCTGGGGAATAACTGGTGCCCGAATACGAAAGTCCATAAGTTGCGGTCAGGGCATCGCGAGGCGTAAGGGTGTAGTTGTAGTCTGCGCTCACCCCTTCGCTACGTTGTCGAAAGAATGGCCCCTTCACAGTGCCGGATAGTCGTGGTAGCAGGAAAGTATTGAACAACGAGAGCGCCAATGACCCGCGTGAGCCCAGAAAGCCTTCCTTGGCAAAACCCAACGCGAGTTGCAAGCTCTCCGGGCCGCCCTCGATTTTTGAAGAGAGCATCTCTTCACGATCAAAAAAATTGAACAGCGTGTACGCGATCCCCAGCGTGCTGCCAAACTGTCCGGTGCCTCCCACCAAGGATCCGCGTTGCTTCCCAAGTTCTTCAATCTGAATGACCACGTCCACCGTGCGATCGGAGTCGTTTGCCGCGATGTGGATTTGTTCTCGCTTGATAGGTTTGAAATATCCTGTTCGCGCCAGGCGCGCGAGCCCTCCTTCCAGCGCCTTGTCGTCGAATGGCGCTCCCTCCGTCAGCCCGATGCGTTTGCGGAAATAGCGATCAGGAAAATGACGAATCCCGCGAAACTCCAGACGGCGAACGGTGTACGGCGGCGCCGAACTTAGATCCATTGTGATTCGCGCGGAATGCGCCGCTGCATCCAAGATCCGGATCGCCTCCACATGGCTAAGCTGGGCCGGACTTTCGCTCTTTCGCTGCGAGCGTACGCGGGCCTCCCATGCCCGCCGCCAATTCTCGACGCTTTGCGCCGAGTACACCTGTGCCGCCGCAGACTTGCCTTGCTGGGCGTGCTTAGGCGGCCCAATCCGCGCGGCCTGCGCAAGCGTCTCGCTCGTTGTCACGGAACCAATTCGGTAGAGCGCACCGGCTTCCACCGGGATCGTCACCGCTAAGTTCATTCTTGCGGTCTTGTGCGTCCAGGGAAGCCAGCGCCGCGAGAAACTCTCATAGTCGTAGATTTCTTCCGTCCCGACTCGCGCCTCCGGATAACCGTGATTCTGGTAGTACGTGAGCAGGCGCTGCCGATCTTCCGCGAACGTTCCGGGGGTGTAGACATTCTTCCCGCGCAGGCCTGCAAACAGAGCGTCGGGCGAAAGCCGCATCTGCCGGTTCAAAACTGTCTGCGGCACCGCCGGACTTCCAAGGAGCGAAATACGCCCGACTGGGAGATGTGCTCGATCGTTGATTTCGAATCGTGCGACCGTTGTTGCTTGCGTAGATTCTTCCATCGCAATCCGAACGTGCGCCCGTGGATGGCCGAACCCAGCCAGAGTCGATTCGATCAACTTGCGCGCGCGGTCGAGCTCGAGCGGATTAGCAGGATCGCCCAACTTAGGTGTGAGTCTATTCTCGGCCAGCAACTTCTCGATTTGCGCCCGCGAAAGCAATCGCGAGCCGCGGTATTCCACCCCGGTCAGAAAGGGTAGCTCCGGCACATAAAATGTAAGGCGTACCGCTGGTCCTGACTCCAGTGAATTCTCCGGGGGAATCACCGCTGACTCGAGGTCCGCACGAACCGTCTCGAACCAGCCGGTGCGCGCCAAAGTCCGCACATCGCGCTCAATTTTGACCGCGTCGAGCGGCTCTCCCGCATGTGACACGATTTGTTCTCTGAGTGTTTCTGGAGAAATCCGCCGAAGTCCAGCAAAGCGAATTTCGCGCACAGTCGCGCGCTCGGCGGTTTCAACCGCAACCGTCGTGAAAGCCGCCGCCAGCTGTCGTTGTAGGGGCTCTCTCTGCGCGCGAAGCGGCGCCGCCCCAGCAAGCGCCACCCCGATTCCAGCGACCGCAACCCAGTATCCAGGCATCGTTCCTCTGCACCAAGGATCGATGCCTGAACGGATGGCGCTGCTCCCTCACCGCGTTGCCCAAAGCGCAAGAAAGAGTTCACAGTTACGCACGGGTCCACCAAAGTCTGATCTGCCGCCGCTTTTGTCCCGGCAGAGTGAGCGGCCTTCGGTGGCATATCTGGCTCGCCCTTCGTCCTAAGGTGTTAATCCGCTGTATCGAGGGAAGAAAGGGAATGAATAACATGTGCATGAGTTATGCACACAAATGGACCTCGTCGTGCCGCCAAATCCAGCAAACTTCCTGTGTTCGGTTTTTTGCATCGGGTTAACAACTGTATTTTCTGTAGCTTACGGGCGTAGGCAAAGGGCCATAAAAGTGCGCATGCATCATTCGCCCCGCGACCGACCTACCTGCGTTGGTGCAATTGATATTTCGTAGCATATATGAAATTTTTCGAGGGAGAGCATAGGATGAAGTTTTTGAAAATAGCTGTGGCCGTCGGTGCGGTGGCGCTTTTCACATCTCCGTCGCTCAAGGCGGATTCGGTTCTATTCGATTTCAATTCGCTTGCCAACAATGCGAGCAACGGCAGCGTTCAGTCTTATATGGATGGCAAGCTTGGCGCTGGGCGATCTGTGGTCGTGACAGGCTCGCTGGCCTCTAATAGTTATACTGGAGACGGGCACGTGGTCGGCCCCAAAGGCGTTTCGCTCACACTCGGTACCTCGGACGGCGGGATTCCGGATAAGAATCCACCGGACACGTTCATCGACAATGTGAGTTCGTCCACTGAAATCAAGATGGTCTTCAGCGGCCTCAAGATCTATAGCGTGAGTTTCGACTATGAGATCTTCCCGGACGGAACCTGCGCCACTGGCGTTAACTGTGGCTCGAATTGGCCAGATTTCACCTTTATGGCGGACGGTTCACTAGTCTTCAACACCCCTGGCGTGATGCCGGGGAACCCTGGAGCCCCTTACCTTAACTCTCCCGCCAGCGGTCTTAAAAGCACCGAAAAGGCGCCACAGTTTCTCGGGCAGAGCGGCACTTTGACCTTCAAGAGTGGCGTAACGAAGCTAGAGTTTGTGGACTGGCCTGCCACCATCGGCATCGACAATCTCAAAATCAGCACGACGACACCGGAGCCCGCTACGATGACGCTCGTTGGCATCGGCATGCTGGGTCTGGCTAGGGTGCGCCGCAGGCTCACCAAGAGCTGACGATCCTACACAACCCGGGCGAAACCCGGTTGACCGGCACCAAGTGGCAAAATGCCCTCGCGCAAGCGAGGGCATTTTTATGGGCTTCCCTAAACAAGAAGCGGTGCTCCGAAACCCGGAGCACCGCTAATCCACCCCCGATCGCATGTCTCGTCCTTACGGCGGCCCCTTTTTTCGTCCACTGACAAAGTAATGCTACTTCGACTCTGAATCCAGTACTCGTCCAGTCACCGGATCCAGAATCAGTTTGCCTGCGCGCCCGCGGTCATCGAAATCGAATAATCCATTCAGCGATCCGGCAATCGCGTCCGTCGAGCCGGCTCCGATTCGTCCCAGATTCCAGTTGTCTTCGATAAACCGCAGAATCGACGACTGGTCGCTAACCCGATGATCGACATAGTTTCTCTTTGCGTAAGGCGAAATCACCACTAGCGGCAAACGTGGGCCGTAGCCGCAGCGCCCGTTTTGATCCGCGCCACCGACTTGTTTTGCGCTAGGTGTCCCGCAGTTCCCGGGTCCGAGCAGTTGGTCATCGGAAACGTTGGACTGATTGACGATCGGCCCCATCACATGGTCGTACCAGCCGTCAGAGTCGTCGTACGCAATGATGACCGCTGTTTCCTTCCACTCGTCGGTTTGCTGCAACGCGTTGATGGTGCTCACCAGGAATTGTTGCTCGTCCAGCGGATTTGAATATCCGGCGTGCCCATCCTGAAACGCGCGCGCCTTCAGGAAGCTCACGGCCGGCATGTTATTGGCCTTCACCGCATCCCAGAAATCTGTCAGATCGTACTCATGGTTCGCTGCATCTCCTTGATGCCCGATCAAGGCCACGGAGGTGCGCGGCGTGTGATTTGCATTCAACGTGGACTGCCAGTACTGAAAAAACGCGTGATGTGGAATGTAGTCTCCGGTTGTTCCAGACAATCCAGTGGAGACCGCCGCGCAATTCGCGAAGCCGCCCATAAACGAGCCCCACGTTACGCCGGCGTTATTCAGTAGGTCTCCGACGTTCTGTCCGGACATCGTGATTTGTGCACGCCCCGGAGCCGAGCAGACATCCCCGAACGGGTCCGGGTCACCGATGACCGCGCCGCTGGTGGCAGCGCTCGCGATGTTTCCCTTGGCTGACTTCCCATTCATGATTGTTCCCTCGAACGTATTGCCCGCAACGAGGTTCAGAAGTCCAGGCGTTGAAGGACCGAAAGTCGTCCCGAACGAATTGTCGCTCATCGCAAAATGCTGCGCGTAGTTCCACAGGGCGGTTACCGTATTGCCGTCGAAATAGCCGAATGTGCTATTCGCTCCCAGGTTCTTGTCCGTGCAGCTCAGCTTTGCAAAGCGATCCATCAGTCCGCCATCAAAGGCAAATTCTTCGTCCGCGTAGCCGTGATCTTCGTCGCAGGTCACCGCGTTGCTACGGTCGACTCGAAACGGATTCACTCCATTTGGATTGTTGATCAGAAGCCCGGCGCTCTGCAGGCTATTCACGCGCGGCGTGTCTTGCTTGGCCCCTGCAAATAATACGCTGCCGTCCTTATTCTTCTCGGCATTGGGATACGTCCCGAAATAATGGTCAAACGATACGTTCTCCTGGAAAATCACGACCACGTGTTTAATCGGTGTACGTGTCGGGAAGTCGTCCCGGTCGGCGCCGAACACAGGAGCTACTGGCAGCAGTGTAAACGCCGCTGCAGTCGCCGTGGCCAATGCCTTGGTAAGACAATGATGCATATCGTTCTCTCCTTGGACTCTTGCGATCTTCTCGCTGGTATCGTGGATCCTGCGGACGGGACACGTCCGCCGGGCGCACTGGGACTTTACCCGCGCCTTAAGGTTCTAAGCCGCCTGTGTTAGCGCCAGATGAATGCGCGGTCAAAACTGGGCGACGTAAGACCAACCCATGTAAAATCGCGCCTTCGGACCCGAAGCATCTTGGCTGTTCGGCTTGCCACTGGATCGGAGACAGCACCGCATCTTGATGACGACAAAAGAATGCCCACCACCCTAGCTCGCAAGCTCGGCATCGCCGACTACTTCACGCTTGCCTTCGGCACCATGGTCGGTGTGGGCTGGCTGGTACTCATGGACGACTGGCTCGGCCGCGGCGGCCCGCTCGGCGCCGCGTTGGGCTTCGCCCTCGGCGGTCTGCTGCTGTTGCCGGTCGGCTACGTCTACGGCCATTGGGTGCAGCGTCTGCCGGACGCGGCCGGCGAAGCTGCGTATACCGCGCAAGTCTTTCCGCCCATCGTCAGCTTTTTTACCGGCTGGGTGATGCTGCTCGCCTATTTCGTCGTCTGTCCGTGGGAAGCAGTAGCCATCGGAAAGGTCGCTGCCTATATCTTCCCATCGCTGAATTCGTTCGCGCTGTACACCGTTGCGGGGCAGCCGGTCTTTTTGCCGCGTCTTCTGCTCGGCGTCGCCATGACGGTGTTTCTCGCCGTCCTGAACTATCGCGGCATTCGCCTGAGCGCCAGCTTTCAGAATTGGGCGGCTTCAACCGTTATTTTTCTCTTCCTATTGCTTCTGGGCATCAGTGCTTGGCACGGATCTCGCGCCAATTTTCAACCGCTCTTCCGGGCCACCCCTCTGGTTTCCATCGTGCTTACGGTGCAAATTGTTCCTTACTTTCTCACCGGATTTGAGTCCGCAGGCAAATCTGCGGAAGAGGCCGATCCGGAGTTCAAGCGTGCTAGTTACATGCGCGCCATCGCGCTCGCGCTCGTGGTTGGAGCTGCATTTTACGCACTCGCGGTCTTGGCTGTCGGCTATGTGGTCCCGTGGCAAAGCCTTATCGGCAAGCGCTTCGCCACGGCCATTGCGTTTGAACAAGCGCTCGGCGCACGCTGGCCGGTTCGCCTCATTCTGGTCATGGCCTTCTTCGGCCTCTTCCAATGTTTCAACGGCAACTTCGTGGCCGCTAGCCGCTTGCTTTTCGCCTATGGCCGGCGTCAAACCATTCCCGCTGCCTTTGCCCGCATCCACGAAAGATTTCAGACACCTTCGCTCGCCATCCTGAGCATCGCCGCTGCAACGATAGCGGGCCTGTTGCTGGGTGACGCCCTCCTCGTCCCGGTAACCGAAGTCGGTTCCGCGGCTTCAGCTTTCGGCTGGCTGGCCACCTGCCTCTCCTTCTTTCTCCTCGAGCGAGACCTCCGCTCCCGCGCGATCACCGTTCTCGGCATCCTGGTTGCTCTTCTCCTGCTAATCATGAAACTTGTCCCCGCCTTCCCCGGCCACTTCACCCAAGCCGAATGGATCGCGCTGGCGATCTGGCTCTCCCTGGGAGCATCGCTTCATCTTCGAGGTAAGAAGTAATATATAAGGGCGGATGTTAAGAATGCCCGCTGCATGCCGTGAGGGAGTCAGCGCACATGCGTGTAACCATTTCCCACAATCGCTCCAAAGAGGAAGTCATACGTACCGTCGATCGGTCCTTCAGTGATCTTTTCCAAGGGGCCGGAGCGCTTCCGGTTCAATTGGTGCAGGAGCACAAAAGCTGGGAAGGATCGACGCTCACTTTCGCCTTGACCGCGAAAATGGGCTTCATGAGCACGCCCATTAAGGGCACCGTCGACGTAACCGAGCGCGATCTGACCATCGACGTCGATCTCGGCATCCTCGAACGCATGATTCCTGCCAAGAAGGCCCAGGAAATGATTACAGATCGCGTGCGCGGTCTATTAAAGTAACGCGCTGCTAAGCACTTGCCCGAGTCTCACCGCCCATAAACCAAGACGTGGAACGTTCCCGGCACTGGCGTCCGTTGCGGATGCGGCCGCTCCGCGGTAGGAGCCGCGGGAGCCGCAAAGTCCGCCGTATCCACAAATAGGTTATGCGTCTTCGTGTCGAGTCCCATCGTTTTCGCGCCGAATTCCGTCTTGACCGTTTCGACTTCGCTGAACTTGTCAGCCGAATCTTCGTGATATACGTGGATCATTCCATCTCGCGTCGACGCAAAGATCAACCCCGTTTCCGGTTCAAACGCCGCCGCGTCAACGCCCGCGGAAATCGCAAACGACTGAATCACCTTTCCATTGTCCGCATCCATAACCACCAGCATCTGCGGATTGCGCCCCGCACTGAACAGCCGCCGATGTTTGACGTCCATGGCCAGAGCCGTCGGCGCTCCTGCGGGCGCAACCGGCCAGCGCGATTTGATCTTCAGCGTCTGCGCGTCAATCGCGACCAGCTCACTCTTGTCTTCGATATTGACGAAAACAGTCCCAGCGCCATCGGCCACCGCGAATTCGGGCCCTCCACCCAACTCGATCGTTCCCACCACGCTCCCTGTCTTGGCATCGATCACCGTAGAACTGTGCGGGTCCCCGTTCATTGCAAACACCCGCTTTGACGCCGGATCGTAAACAACCGAATCCGCGTCCTGGTCAGCCTTGGCCTCGCCGACCACCTTCAGGGTCGCCAAATCGAAAATGATTACCTTCCCCTGCCCGCCATCGGTAATGAACCCGCGCCCGAACTCCTTGGCCACAGCGACTCCGTGATCCTGCTTCAAGCCAGTGATGTTGCCGACAAGCGCGCCGCTATCCGCGTCAAGAACCTTGATCTCCGTCCCGTGCGACACGTACACGCGCCGCGCCGCCGAGTCCACCGAAATGTAGTCAAAGTATTCCCGAGTGCTGCCCTCAGCCGCCCCAAAACTGTATTTCTTCAGCAGGTGGTAACCGCCCGTAGCCGCTGTCGCGATCGAGAAAACACACATGACAATAAGAAGCGCGCCACTCACGAGACGTCCCGAAACAGATGCTAATTTCATGTCCATTCCTCCCAATAAGACCGAAGTCTTGTCAATTTCACAGCATTTTCATTTTTGTCGAACTGTTTCGCCCACCAGAGATGAAGTCCCGCCGGACTGAAGCTTTTGCATCACCGCCAGTGCCTCATACGCCGCGCCCAACAGCGGGGCGGACTCATTCAGCACCACCGAAACCGGAATGTTCGCCAGCATACTCTCGAAGTGCCACTTGTCCTTGAAAGCTCGAAAGAAAGTTCCGTCTTTGATCTTCTCGATGATTTTCACCGCGATCCCGCCTGCCACGTAGACTCCGCCCAGCGCCAGCACCTTCAGCGCCAGATTTCCCGCCTCCGCTCCGTAAATGGACGTCCACAAATCCAGCGCCTCCACGCACACCGGACACGTTTTCGCCAGTCCCTTCTGTGTGATTTCGGGCGCGGGGTCCGCGTCCGGATCTTCAAAGCTGGCATGCTTCACTTCCGGCGCGAGAAATTCATGCAGCGTGCGAAATCCGCGCCCGGACAAGATCAGCTCCCAGCTCACTTGCGGGTAGCGCCGCCGCATGAAGCGCAACAGTTCGATTTGCTGCTCGGTGTGGGGCGCAAAATCCGAATGCCCGCCCTCCGAAGGCACAATGCGATAACGCTCCCCGTCCCAAACCAAAATTGACTGTCCCAGGCCCGTTCCCGCCGCCAGCAGTGCGCGCGTCCCCCCAGGCTCCGCCCTCCCGGGATTCAGCACGCAAAATTCTTCCGCCGGCAAATGCTCGATGCTGTGTCCCGTCGCGCCCAGGTCGTTCATCAGCACAATCTTGGGAACATCCAATTCCGATGAGAGCGTTAACGCATCCACCGTCCACGGCAAGTTTGTCGCGCGCACATGATTGTCAATCACCGGCCCCGCCACACCGAAGCCCGCGGCCACCACGGGATCAGCCGCGAGGTGCGGCGCCGCCAAACGCGCAAACTCTTTCACGATCAGATCGAACTGCGCAAATTCCTTGCTCGCAAATCGCTTGCGAAATACAGGAGTCAGCGTGCCGTTCTTTTCTGCGAACAGCGCCAGATTGCATTTCGTTCCGCCGACGTCCCCCGCAAGGATCACCGTTTCCCCCTGTTTCCCACCCGCTCGCGCCCACCATCATCCGCCCGACGGATCACGGGTTGTACCATTGCCTTCCACTTCGCTCGAGCAACAACTCCGATTCCCGTGGTCCCCAACTCCCCGCCGGATATATTGGTACACTCTGCGTCTTCGCCGCGCTCCATACATCCAAAATCGGGTCGACCAGCGCCCACGCCGCTTCCACGCTGTCCCCGCGGTCAAACAATGTCGCATCCCCGCGCACGCAATCGCCCAACAACGTCGCGTAAGCGCTGCGCGTCTTCCCGTCGCCAAACGCCTCGCGGTAGCTGAAATTCATCGACACGTGCCCGATTCCCATCTCCGTCCCGGGCCGTTTCGCTCCAAACGAAACAGAAATTCCCTCATCCGGCTGAATGTTCAGCACCAGCCGGTTGTCCTCCACTTCGCGTTCGCGAAACACAATGTGCGGCGCTCGTTTGAACTGAATCACAATCTCCGTGCTACGCTTCGCCAATCGCTTCCCGGTCCGCAAGTAAAACGGCACGCCCGCCCATCGCCAGTTGTCGATCTGCAATTCCATCGCGACGAATGTCTCCGTGCGCGAATGCGGATTCACCCCCGGTTCCTGCCGATACCCAGGCACATGCTTGCCCTCGACCGTTCCCGGCCCGTACTGCCCGCGCACCACCGACTGCGCCACCATTCCCAAATCAAATGGACGAATTGACTGCAATATCTTCAGCTTCTCGTTGCGTACCGCCGTCGCGTCGAATCGCGCCGGAGGTTCCACCGCCACCAGCGACGTGAGCTGCAACACGTGGCTTTGGATCATGTCCCGCAGCGCGCCAGCCGTTTCGTAAAATCCGCCGCGCCGCTCCACGCCCAGCGTCTCCGCCGCCGTAATCTGCACGTGGTCCACGTAATTCCGGTTCCACAGCGGCTCGAATATCCCGTTGCTGAAACGCAGCACCAAAAGGTTCTGCACCGTATCCTTGCCCAGGTAATGATCGATTCGGTAGACCTGCTTCTCATCGAAAACGCACAGCACCTTCTTGTTCAGCTCGCGCGCCGAAGCCAGGTCGCGCCCAAACGGCTTCTCAATAATGATGCGCACCCACGCCTCGGGCGAAGAAGGCTTCGCCAGCCCCGCCTTGCCCAACTGCTCTACAATGTGCGGATAAACTTCCGGTGGCGTCGAAAGATAAAACAGCCGGTTCCCACCCAGTTCTTTCTCCGCGCTCAGCGCGTCCAATCGCTTTGCCAGCTTCTTGAAATCTTCCTCGTTCCCGTATTCTCCCGATTGATAATAAAGATTCGAAGCAAACTCCTGCCACTTCTTCGCATCGATCGGTCCCACTTCCGAAATGCTCTTCGCCGCTTCCTCCGCCGTGTGCCGAAAACTGTCATCGCTCATCGGCGTGCGGGAAAATCCCACAATTGCATAGCGCGGCCCCAGCGATTTGTGCAGCGCCAGGTCGTACATCGCCGGAATCACTTTGCGTTTGGCTAGATCTCCGGACGCTCCGAACAGCACCACGGTCACGGGCTCGCTCACGCCGGAGTTCCCGCTGGCCGCTGGGCTTTCGTCCGTCTCGATATCTTCCAATATTGCTGTCTTGTTCATCCCATCACCAGTGCCCCGACACTATACCTCAACCCCGTACTTTTTCAGTTCCGCGCGCAGTTGCTCCGCACTCTGGTACTGAATCGTTTTAATCCCCAGCTTTCGCGGATTTTCGAGGTTCAGTGGCCGGTCGTCGATGAACACGCACTCTTCCGGCGGCCGCTGCGTAACCTCCAGCGCGATGCGATAAATCATCTCCTCCGGCTTTCGGGTGTGCAAATAACACGAGCTGAAAAACACCTGGAAATCCCGCCGCAGATGAAAAGCCGCGATCCGGTATTCGTTCAGTTCCAGAGGCTCGTTGTTGATGGCCCCGATGAAATATTTCCCCAGCCGCGCCACTCTATCCAGCACCGCGCGCGATTCCGGATACTCCTTCGATTGCGCGAACATGAATGCGGTGAACTCCTCGCGCGTGAATGGCCGCGGCCGGTAAAACAGCGTCCGATTTAGGTACTCATTCAGCGAAATCATCCCGGAATCGAACGCTGGAAACGAAAGCTCGTGACGGTCCTGAAACTCTTCCCAGTGCAGATGAAACACTTCCACCGCCGCCCGGCGCGCTGTCGTATCCCATCCATTGGTCATGATCACTCCACCAATGTCCCAAAACAGCGTAGTGATTTCAGACAAAGCGCCGGCACCTCCGCTTTCGGGCTACCATCTGATGCTTTTTTCGATGACCAGTTATGTTGCGCCAATTCACGCACTGAAGATTCGCGCAGCAAGGAATTCCTGCGTGTAGACCTTCAATAGTTGAAATGCGCCGCGATTCTACTACCGCCACAACTCGATTCCTATCTCCCTCAGGTCACGACTAGGAATTTACCGGCGCTTGCGGTATCGTCAAAAATGTACAGCTCACGAGGATAAACAATGGCGAACGATTCCTGCGGCCCCACACCAGCCACAAGTGAACCGGTCAAGCCCGGCACGCGCATGGTGCACTGCGTCAAATTCGGGCGCGAACTCCCCGGCCTCGACCGCCCGCCCTGGAAAGGCGATCTTGGCAAGCGCGTCTTCGAAACCGTGTCGAAAGACGCCTGGAAGCTTTGGATCGAGCATTCCAAGATGGTTATGAACGAATACCGCCTCAATCCCCTCGATCCCGGCTCGCAAAAAATCATGGAAGAGCAAATGGAGCAATTCTTTTTCGGCGAAGGCGCCAAGCTCCCCGAAGGTTACGTAGCCCCCAAAGCAAAGGGTTGATTCTTTCCGTGTGGGAGAATCAGGGCAGTCGTCGAAGTGTCTCCGTGACCTCTGCGTCTGCTCTGTGCCCTCTGCGTTAGATTTTTCTTCCGGTTTTCAGCCGACAACCCGCCCAGTAGCAGGATGCTCCACCGCCAATCTCTCCCGAATCGTAAATCGCAACTCCCCATGCGCCGCCCGCAGCGCCAGCTCCACGTCTTCCGCCGTCTCCGCCCGCGCAAACAAAAATCCCAAATAACTCGACCCCTCCGGCCAAGCCGCAATGTAATCATGCAACCGCGCCGTAATCTCCAAATCCGTAACATCAGGCACCGCGCGAGCTACCGCTTCGCCCTCCACTCGTTCCAGCACGCCGCTACCGGGCACCGGAATCATCATCACTCCCGAAGCCGCCGCCTCGCGCGTCCAATCTCTAACCGGCATGTCTGCCGCCTGCTGCAGCAACAACTCCTCCAACCCGATCACTTCATCGCTCCCGCTGCGGACAAACCGCAGCGCCCGCGCGCACAATCCGCCAATCGGCCGCGGAGCTACCTCCAGCGGCCACACTCCCTCTTCGTTAATCCGAAACTCCGCATGCACAGGCCCATGTGACAACCCCAACGCCCGCACCGCATCCGCCGCGCATCGCTCGATCTCCCTCACGTGCGCCGAGCCCAGTCGCGACGGCGTAACGTAAATTGTCTCCTCAAAAAACGGTCCCTCCAGCGGATCAGCTTTGTCAAAAATCGCCAAAACGCGCAGCTCTCCGTCCGTTAGCAGCCCCTCAACAGCCACTTCCTTTCCCGGGATGTATCCCTCCACCATCATCTGATCCAGATTCGCTTCCCGGCTCGCCAGAACGTCCGGCGACTCCAGCACCCGCCGCAACCGCTCCGCCGCCGCCAAAAACTCCTCCCGATTATTCGCGCGAATCACTCCCGTGCTCGCCGAAAGCGAAAGCGGCTTCACCACGCACGGATACCTAATCCCCAGCAGCGCCGGCTCCGGCACCGGATGCAACGCCACTGCGCGAAACCACGGCACGCGCAACCCCGCATCGCGAAACACTTCCCGCATGCGCAGTTTACTTCGGCAAGCCTCCACAGCAAGCGGATGGTTGTAGGTCAGCCCCAATCCTCGCGCAACATAAGCCGCCGCAACCGCCGGCCGATCCCCCAACGCCAAAATCCCATCAACACGCTCGTCGCTTTTCCGCACTTCTTCCAAAACGGTGTAAGCGGCCACCTCCGGTGCCTCAAAATGCACCGCAATCGCCCGGTCCCCCCAAGGGTCATCCAACTGATGACACCGGTCCGTAACAAACGCCAGCTCAACGCCAAGCTTCGCGGCCGCCGCATCAAAGCTCCGCGTCTGATACCCCAGTTTCCCCGCAAAAACTAGAACCCGTTTACGATTCACTACAAAATTCTCCGTGTCCTCTGTGCGCTTCCTCTGTGCCCTCAGCGTTAATCTTTTTCTTTCCACGCGATCTAAACAAACCCATCAGCCGCCATAACTTTTTCCGCTACAGGTGCCGCAGCCGCTCCTCCAATCGAAACCAACTGGTCCCGCGTAGGCTCCGCGCAGCAATACCAAGGCTCGCTCAAAAACGGCACGCCACGTCCCTCCGTCACGCCTGGCGCAGGAGCGTCAATTCCCGCCGCCGCATGAGCCTCCTCCCAAATCCGCGAAAACGCCGCCACCCGCGATTCCTTCTTCCGGTCCGCCCCAGCCGCAATCGCTTGGACCGTTTCGCTCAGCAAATCCACGCGCCCATCTGCGTTCGCCCACGGATAAACCAGCAACTCCGCATCAAACGCGCCCACCCCGCGCCTCACTTCCTCCAACTCCAAAAGCCGCGAACCCTCCGGAATCAGCAGCCGAATCCCCAACTGAATCGGCGCCACATTTTCTACCAGCTCCTCTGCCGCCAAAACCTGTAGCAAATCCAAATATCCGTCGAGCGTAGTCCAAGGCGTAAACGGCACAAATGTCGGATGCAGCGTCATCCCCAGCTCGCGAAACGTCCGCGCCACATAAAGAAAATCTTCCTGCGTATGCCCCTTATCCAGCCGCTCCAAAATCCCGTCATCCACCGATTCCACCGCGCTAATCACAAACAAGCATCCCGTATCCCGCAGCCGCTCCAAGTACTTCTCCTGCTTTCGCAAATGCTCGATCTTTATGGTGACGTCGTAAGTAACGCCCGGAAACTCCGAGTGAAACGCCTCAACCAACTCCATGGCATGCCGTATCCCATTGAAAAAATCCGGATCGCCAAATGAAATGTGCTGCGCCCCCGCCGCCACCTGTTGCCGCACATCCGCCAGCACCACGTCGCGCTCCACAATCCGAAAAACCCCGTTATAGACCGGCACAATCGGACAATGCCGGCAAAGATGTTTGCACCCCCGGCTAGCCTCCGTAGATCCCACAACGCGATACCCACCACCAGGCAAAACAAGATGTGCATATTTTGAAATCGCCGCCAACCCAGCCCGATCCGGCACCTCAAACTCAAGCCGCTCCAAAGAAATAATCGGCTCGCTCTGACCCGGCAAGAGCGTTGTAGGGGTGCGCTTCAGCGCATCCCCGCCCCTGTAGCGCAGGTTTACCCTGAGCCTCGAAGGGGCAAAGTCTTCGGAGCTCTGCGGCTTTTTTTCTGTCGCATTGGGAGGTCGAAAAATCTTGTCGCTGTTTTCCGTGCCGCCCAATCTCTCCGCCAACCGTACCAACCCGCCTTCAAACTCCCCACCCAAAATCGTCCCCACCCCAAGCGACCGCAAATACTCCGCATTCATCGGCGCATACAACCCATAACAACAAATATGCGCCCCCGGATTCTGCTCCCGAAGCGAAGGAATCAATTTGCAAGCCAGCCGCGTAGCCGTATGCATCGGCAAATAAATCGCAATCAACTCCGCCGACCGCACCGCCCCCGAATCCAGCCCCTGCCGCGTCAAATCAAAACAAGCCACTTCATGGCCCCGCTTCCGCAGCCAAGCCGCCGGCGACACCAACCCAAAAGGCTGCCGCCCCAACTCATACGTCGAAATCAAAACAATCTTCATCGCGCCTTCCTTACGCCGTGGCCACGACGCGAACGCGGCCTTGGCGGCGGGAGCGGGGCGCGCGTTTTATCACGATTTCAACATCGCGGCCCAGCAACGTGAGGAATTGCATCAGTCGTTCTGTTGAAAAACCGGAAAGCTGCCCGCGCAGGAGGCGCGAAATCTTTGGTTGGTCAATCTTCAGAATGCGTGCTGCACGAGCCTGCGTAAGCCGCCGTGCGCGGATCACCCCGGCAATGCGAAATGCAAGCCCCGCCTTTGCCAGACGCTCTTCCGGATTTGGTAATCCGAGGTCCAGGAAGACGTTCCCGCTACCCGCTTCAACGGCGATTAGTTTGGCCATGTTGCTCCGCTCCTTCACCTCTCTAGCCGTGCTGCATGTTCTTCCTCGGCTCGCTTGAGGCGCGACTTGATCAGGCTAATCTCAGCTTTCGGCGTTTCGATCCCCCTGTTAGATTTCTTTTGGAACACATGGAGCACATAGATGCGGCCAGCGAACCGCACGGTGTAGACGGCACGATATGTATCTCCGCGATGATCCTCGACGATTTCTAAAACACCGGCACTGCCAAACCCTCTCAGCGGTTTCGCGTCAGCGTGCTTTCCGCCCTGTTGGGCCAAGAAAAGTGCAAAGCCCATGGAGTCCTTGACCTCCTCTGGAAAGGTACGCAGGTCCCTCTTGGCGCTGCCCATCCAGATGATTGGTTTGATGCTGGGCGAATCAGCCATCAATCCCCATTATGCCTAAACAAGCATAACACAATCGAATCCGGGCAGGAAAACAATTCGACGGGCCTCCGTCTGTCTTGGACTTCACACTTTCTTGTTGGCCACCCCGATCAATTCCCCCCTTCGCAACTGCGCGCCCCACCTTTCATTTTCAGCTATGATATAAAGCTGCGCACTCACCGGAAAGGACAGGAATGGCCATCCCCGCAGGCAATTCTTTCGGCACCCGCGACAGGCTCAACGTCGGCGCGCAATCCTTTGATATTCATCGCCTCGAAAAACTCGAAAAGCACGGCATCCACACCGTCGCGAAGTTGCCCTTTTCCCTGCGCATCCTTCTCGAAAATCTTCTTCGCTGCGAAGACGGCCGCTTCGTTCGCCCCGACGACATTCGCTTTCTCGCCGCTTGGGTTCCCAACGCGGCGCAAAAAGAAATCGCCTTCATGCCCGCCCGCGTCCTGCTCCAGGACTTCACCGGCGTCCCCGCCGTAGTCGACCTCGCCACCATGCGCGAAGCCGTCAAACGAATGGGCGGCAATCCCGCGCGCATCAATCCGCTTTTCCCCGCCGAACTCGTAATCGACCACTCCGTCCAAGTCGACAAATTCGGCGACGCCAACGCCTTCGGCCTAAACGCCGAGTTAGAATTTCAGCGTAACGTCGAGCGCTACGCCTTCCTCCGCTGGGGACAAACCGCCTTCAAAAATTTCAAAGTCGTTCCCCCGGACACCGGCATCTGCCACCAAGTCAATCTCGAATACCTCGCGCGCGTGGTCTGCGCCATGCCCTTCGGCAACCGCTTCGAGGCTTACCCCGATTCCGTAGTCGGCACCGACTCGCACACCACCATGGTCAATGCCCTCGGCGTTTTCGGCTGGGGCGTCGGCGGCATCGAAGCCGAAGCCGCCATGCTCGGCCAGCCTTCCTCGATGCTCATTCCCGAAGTCGTCGGCTTCCGTCTTCATGGCAAGCTTCGCGAAGGCGCCACCGCCACCGACCTCGTTCTCACCGTCACCGAGATGCTGCGCAAAAAAGGTGTCGTCGGCAAATTCGTCGAGTTTTACGGCACCGGCCTCAGCACGCTAAGCGTTCCCGATCGCGCCACCATCGCCAACATGGCCCCCGAGTACGGCGCAACCATGGGCTTCTTCCCCGTCGACTCCGAAACCCTTGCCTATCTCCAATTCACCGGCCGCGCCCACGAACAGATCGCGTTAGTCGAAGCCTATTGCAAAGAACAATTCCTCTTCCGCACCGATTCCACTCCCGATCCCATCTTCAGCGACAAACTCGAGCTCGACCTCAGCTCCGTCGAGCCCACTGTCGCCGGACCTAAGCGCCCGCAAGATCGCGTCGCCCTGCGCAACGCAAAATCCTCCTTCACCAAAGTTGTCGAAGGCGCCCCGCAAAAACACATCCAAGTGCGCAACAATGGCGACTCCTTCGATTTTTCCAGCGGCGCAGTAGTAATCGCCGCCATCACCAGCTGCACCAACACCTCCAATCCTTCCCTGATGCTCGGCGCCGGCCTCCTCGCAAAAAAAGCCGTAGAGCGCGGCCTGCAAACCAAGCCCTGGGTAAAAACCAGCCTCGCCCCCGGCTCCAAAGTTGTAACCGACTATCTCGCCGCCGCCGGCCTAACTCCGTTCCTCGACAAACTAAAATTTAATCTAGTCGGCTACGGCTGCACCACCTGCATCGGCAACAGCGGCCCGCTCTCCGATCCCATCAGCGCCGCCATCAAGGAAAATAATCTCGTCGCCGTAGCCGTCCTAAGCGGCAATCGCAATTTCGAAGGCCGCATTCACCCGCTAGTCCGCGCAAACTATCTCGCCTCGCCGCCGCTAGTAGTCGCCTACGCGCTAGCCGGCCGCATGGATCTCGATCTCACCACCGAGCCACTCGGCAACGACAAATCCGGCAAGCCCGTTTTCCTCAGCGACATTTGGCCCACGCCGCAAGAAATCGAATCCACCGTGCGCGCCGCCGTTTCCACCAGCATGTATCAAAAGCAGTACAGCCAAGTTTACGAAGGCGACGCCCACTGGAAAGGCATGAAGGTTCCGCAGGGCGATCTCTATCAGTGGGACCCCAAATCCACCTACATCAAGCTGCCGCCCTATTTCGAAAATATGCCGAAGACTCCGCCGCCGCTAGCCGATGTTCACAGCGCGCGCGTCCTCGCCATTCTCGGCGACAGCGTCACCACCGACCACATTTCCCCCGCCGGCTCCATCCCCGTCGATTCGCCCGCCGGAAAATATCTAATCGCCAACGCGGTCAAGCCCCACGAATTTAATTCCTACGGAGCCCGTCGCGGCAATCACGAAGTCATGGTGCGCGGCACCTTCGCCAACATTCGCCTGCGCAATCAACTCGCGCCCGGCACCGAAGGTGGCTGGACTCTCTTTCTCCCCGGCACCGAAAAAATGTCCATCTACGACGCCGCCGTAAAATATCGCGAAGCTGGCGTCCCGCTAGTGGTAATCGCCGGAAAAGAGTACGGCTCCGGCTCGTCGCGCGATTGGGCCGCGAAAGGCACGCGGCTCTTAGGCGTCCGCGCCGTAATCGCTGAAAGCTACGAGCGCATTCACCGCAGCAACCTCATCGGCATGGGCGTCCTGCCGCTCGAATTTCAGAATGGTGATACGCGCGAGTCCCTCGGCCTGACCGGCCACGAGATTTTCGACATCGAAGGCATCGCCGCGCTAGCCCCCGGAAAATCCATCACCGTCCGCGCCAAATCCGAAGTCGGCAAAACCACCCAATTCACCGCCACAGCCCGCGTCGACACTCCCGAAGAAGTCGCCTACTACCACCACGGCGGCATCCTCCAATACGTCCTCCGCCAAATGCTCTAACTCTTCTTTCTTTTTCCGTAGGGTGCCCCACCCTCGGCTTGTGAGGGTGGGTCTTGCCTTTTGTTCCTCTGCGAACCTCTGCGTTCTCTGCGTTATCTTTTTCCTTGTTTGTTACTTCCGCCCCTCGCGCTTCTGCGCCACCACTAACCCGCGCGGCGTCGGCAGCAGCACCACCGAGATCAGCCCCTCCGCCTCCATCCCCAGCGCCGCCTCCCGCACCGTCTTCATCGACGAGCTCGCGTCATGCATCAAAATCAATCCGTAAGGATTCACCTGCCCCAAAAAGTGCCGCACTTCCGCCCCGCGAATCGGCGCGTCGCTATCGCAAAACAGCAAATCAATCCGCCCATCCACCTTCATCTCCAGGCTCGACTCATTCCGCGCATCGATCCACTCCGCCAGTCCCGACCGCGCAAACCGCTCCTGCGCGGCCGCAAACACTTTCGCGTCGTACTCGCACGTAATCACCCGCCCAAATCCGTTTTCCTTCAGCCCTTCCGCGATGCGCAGCGTGCTCAATCCCGAAAACGTTCCCGTCTCCACCACCAGCTCCGGCTTGATGGTAGTCACAATCGCCTTCAGAAAATCCAGCACTTCCACTTCCGCGGTCATGGAATCGTACATGTGCCAGCGCTCCGGGTGCGGGCATTCCGGGGTTGCCTTGTGATATTCCGCTTGCAGCACGTCGCCGCGCGCCGCGATGTGCTCTACGATGCGGTGCTCTTTCTTGCGCGCGCGAAATTGGCTTTTGATACGCCAAAGCAACACCGCGCCAACCACGATCGACACCACGCTGGCCGCTTGCGCGTTCGACATCCCCAGAAACGACCGCGGGTTGATGCGAATAATCTCAATCAGAAAGCGCGCCACTCCAGTAAGGATCAAGTAATTGGCAAAAATTTCTCCCAGCGCCTTCGGCCCCCGCAGCGATTTCGTTCCCATGTGCCAAAGAAACGCCGCAATCGCCAGCCAAATAAAGAATTCGTACAGCGGAGTGGGATGAACGCCGCAGGTCTCTGGCAGCCCATACTTATTGCAAACTCCACTGTGGGCTGCGGGGTCCCAAATGCCAGTAGTGGGCACAACTCCGTTGGGGAAACTCATGCCCCAAGGTAACGAGGTAGGAATCCCGTAGTCGCCGTCCCCGGAAAGCAAGCAGCCAATGCGCCCAATCGCGTACCCCACGCAAGCAGCCGGCGAACAAATATCCAGAAACAGCAGCAAAGGAATCTTCAGCCGCCGCGCCATAATCACCAGCGCGATAAATCCGCCCAGAAATCCCCCGAACCACGCAAATCCAAACCGGCTGAAAAGTTGGCTCCAAGGATCGGCAAAAAACTCGCTCGGACTCTCCAGCACATGGTAGAGCCGCGCCCCAACCAACCCCGCCAGCCCCGCCACCCCAATAATCAGAAATCCTTCGTCGCGCTGTCCTTTGTAGTCTGGCAGCCGCTGCAGCTGTCCCCGCCGCCGGTTGAAATCCGCCTGCAGCACATAAGCCGACACAAGCAGCGCCGTAGCCACCATCAACCCAAAGGTGGGAATCGTAATCGGCCCCAGATGCAAAAACGGAATCATAATTTGGACACAAGAGTATACACGCGAGCCGCCGCGCGGCCGTCAGGCCGCTTCTTGCCTTCTCTTGATGGGTTTTTTTGTTTTGGCCTGCGCCGAAATGTAGCGGCCGCGGCGTTCTATCCGCGGGCGCCTTTGCTTTTGCGGCGCACTGCCAGACCGATTAGGCCAGCGCCGATCAGGGTGAAAGACGCCGGCTCAGGCACGACTCCGGGACCCGCGACCAATCCTGCTCCACTTGTTCCCTTGATCGCGCCGGTTACATCCATGTTCGCGGCCGAGAACGCATACGCAATCGTCCCAACCTGGTTGCTCGTCGATTCGAACGAGAACCCACTCAGTGTAAACGGGCCAGCTGCTAGGGTGTCGGCGTAAAAGAACGTAAGATTCAGCACCGCCGCCGAGTCCCCCACAGAAACACCCACGGGGGTAACTCCTGTCGTTTGGATGATCGATCCCCAGCCGGCCGGTGCCGACGGCGATGCGAGGCCGGGGATATCGTACAGCGTGAAGAACGACCCTGCAGGGCACGGAGTAGCGGGATTGCATCCGCTATTCACGGTCGGGCTGATCGTTTCGCTCGCATCCACTGCGATGCTGTAGCTCCAGGTGAAAAGTGGTCCAGCGCCACTCGGACTTCCGGAATCCAACGTTGGTGTGATGTCCGCGCGGGCAGGCACGCTCAGCGCAAGAGCAATAACCGCAACCAGGATTGTACGCGACATGGCTGGTTCTCCTCGGACGCAGAATGGTCCTTCTCGGGGAGCAGGCTGCAAAGCCTACACCCGATCACCGCGTTCCCCAAGGAGAAAGTAGGCACCGCCAACGCGCCGTTGTAGGGGTACGGGACACTCGTGCCCGCGGCCGTCTGCGCAGAAATGTACCGGCCGCGGACTGTCGCGGGCGCCTTTGCCTTTGCGTTTGTAGGGGCTGTTGTAGGGGCGTCGCTTCAGCGCGTCCAGGCCGAAGGCCGCATCTTGTTTTTGCCTTTTCACCGCGTCCCTTGTAGCGGCGCAGCATGCTGCGCCAGCCTTTGATGTTTGCTTCTTTAGGGGGTCGGACCTTTAGGTCCGACATTAGCCCCCGCTTCCCTTTGGGCTTCAGCCCCTGAAGAAAGCCCTCCCGAGCACTCCCGCAACCCATTCAATCCACGGCCCTCAATTATCACTTGACAAATGGCGGCGAGTGCGGTATACTTTAGTTAAGGTCCTACTGACAGTGTCCCCGTTTCGCCCCTCCTTTTCCCCACACCCGCAACAGGCTTCCATCGACCATCGATTTTTATCGCCTTTGTTTTCAAAACGTTACGAATTGCTTTTTCCGCAACTCTCTTGTTTTCACAAACATCTGCGTTGCCCCCTAGTATTTTCCTCGCGCTGCATATTCCCTCGTCTCACGCACAAAACGCTGCCTCGCGTAACCACCTTTAGAATGAACACTTGCAAAAGTGTGTCAAAACAAAAGACTTTAAGCCCCTTTAGAATGAACACTTATGCAAAAGGGGGGGGAGGGGGTACTCTGCGAGCCTCCGCGTACTCTGCGCCTGCCCGCCGGGTTGTTGGAGGGTCTCAGCGTTATCATTTGCCGCTCGTTACTTGCCCTTTGTTTTCATCACCTTGCCGCCTCTTTGTCTACTCTTTGCGCCCTTTTCCGCACTCCGATCCTTTGTTTTCAGTCGTTTGCAGCCTCTTTTACAAAATCACCCAGGTGGGGGTATCCTCCGAGCTCGCCACTCGCCACTCGTTTACCCCGAGCGGAGCCGAGGGGTCACTCGCCACTTCCCATGATTGAACTGATTCGGCACGGAACCCTGCGATTGGCAGCCGCCCAACGGCGGCGCTTGCTACCTTTATTGCATGGCTTGGCTCGAGGAATATTTTGGGGAGTGGAAGCCGATCTCGCGCTACGCGGGGATTGGCTGGCTCTGCGTTTACGCTTTGTTTCTGGTCTATGCGGCGCGGGAGCGCTCGGGCTTTCTTTTTCTGGACTTCGCGAATCTGGCGATTCACGAAGTCGGGCATCCCTTCTTCAGCCCGTTTGGCTACACGATCATGATTATGGGTGGGACGCTGATGGAGCTGCTTGTTCCCGCGGCGTGCGCGGTGGCTTTCTTTTGGAAGCGGGAGGTTGCGGGAACGGCGTTTTGCGTGTTTTGGTTTTTTGAGAATTGCCCGTACATCGGCACGTACATGGCCGATGCGCGTGTGCAGAACTTGCCGCTGGTTGGCAACGGCGATCACGACTGGGCAATCCTGTTCGGGCAATGGGGATTGCTGGCGCAGGACGAAAAAATCGGCGGGGCGACGCGCGCCATCGGCTGGATCGGAATGATCGCAGTGATGGGATGGCTGGCGTGGCGCACGTACCAAAACGCGCAAGACGAAGAAGCGAGGCAGGCGCGCCCCATTGAGATGGATCCCGGCGGCAAGCCGGTTCCACCTTGGAATTGACGCCTCCGCCGCGATTCGATTGGGGTAGGGAATCGATCCCGCCGCGAATTGCGTTCGTAGCCCACGCCCTTTCGCGCGATAATCCAGGGATGCAAGACAAGACCATGCGCCTGGACGTGAGCGAGCAGATCGAATGCGCGCACACGCTGGCCTCGCGCTTCTACATCGACCCATCGATTCTGGAGCTGGAGCGCAGCAAGATTTTTCGGCGCACGTGGCAACTGGTGGGAACGCTGTCGCAAGCCTGCGGCGAAGTGAACGGCGCGAAGCGGACCATTGCCGACCCGGAAACATTTTTTACGGCGGAGTTGGCCGGCGAGCCGATCGTAATTGTACGCGACAAACAAGGCACGCTGCGCGCGTTCAGCAACGTGTGCCGGCATCGCGCGGGACCGATTGCGCAAGGCAGCGGCTGCAAAAACGTGCTGCGCTGCGGATATCACGGCTGGACCTACGCGCTGGACGGGCGGCTGATCGGCACCCCGGATGTGGAAGGCGTGGAATTCTTCGATCGCAGCACGATGGGCATGGTCCCGCTGCGCGTGGAGACTTGGGAGCAATTTATTTTCGTCAATTTCGACGCGCACGCGGAGCCGCTGGCCACATTTCTGGGAGAGATACCGAGGCAAGCGCGCGGATTCCAGTTTGACGGATTGCAATTGGTGGAGCGCCGCGATTACGTGATCGACTGCAACTGGAAGGTGTACGTCGACAATTACCTGGAGGGCTACCACATTCCCATCGCGCATCCGGGCTTGATGCGCGAGATCGATTACGCGGGATACCGCACCGAGACGTTTCGCTACTATTCGCAGCAGTTCGCGCCGATTCGCGCGATGAAAAACGAAGACACGGTCGAACGGTTGTACGCGCCGGGAGCAGGCTTGCGAGAGGCGCTTTATTTTTGGGTGTTCCCGAACTTGATGGTGAACATTTATCCGGACAACGTTTCGACCAACGTGATCCTGCCGATTTCGCAAGACAAGACGCTGACCATCTTCGAGTGGTTTTTTCACGACGCAGGTTCCGCCGCAACGCGCGAGCGCGTGAGGAAGGCCGTGGAGTTCAGCGATCAGGTGCAGCAGGAAGATATCGGGCTCTGCGAAAGCGTGCAGCGCGGGCTGCGTTCGGCGATGTACGATCGCGGACGCTATTCGGTGCGCCGGGAAAACGGCGTGCACCACTTTCACAGGCTGCTAGGAGAATTCCTTGAGCGTGCCTGAATTTTTTTCACCTCGAGCTGGGGATTAGGCGGGTTCCGGGACAGGTGCCATGGAGCCCAACAGGAAGATGTAGCCGGAGATTCCGATTAGCAGGAAGATGCCGGCCGCGGCGAAGGCCCAAAAAAAAGAATTTGTGGCTTGCACGATGTAGCCGGTGGCGATGGGCGCGGCAATTCCGGCGAGCTGGCTGCCGAAGTTCAGAATTCCTCCAAGTGTGCCGACGCTTTCGCGGGGAGCAATTAGTGAAGGAATCGACCAACCAACTGGCGATGCCGCCGACAAGCCTCCGATCGAGATGCTAATCCAGAAAAGAGCGGTGGCGGCGCTCTGCGCGTTGGCTGCGCCTAGAATTCCCAAGCCCAGGGCTGTTCCGCCGATGAGAACGGTCTGACGCACGCGAACGGGATTTTTGCCGCGCTGGACGAGTGCGTCCACCAACCAACCGCCTACGGCCAGATCGAGTACGGTGGCGATTATCCAGGGAACGCTGGTGTACATCGCGGAGTGAAGCAGATCGATGTGATGGGTAGTGGAGAGATAGCTGGGGAGCCAGGTAAGCAGCAGATAGAAACAGTAATTGTAGGAAGCAAAGCCCAAGACGAGGCCCCAAACGCGGCGCTGTTGAAGCAAGTAGAGGAGTGGCGCTCCCTTTTCGGCTCTGGCGCGATCTTCGGGTTGGGCGCCGCCGCGGGCAATGTAATCGCGCTCGGCGGGTGTGAGGAACTTGTCGTCGCTGGGATTGCGATAGAAGGCGTAGAACAGGGCCAAGAAGAGAACGCTGATGACGCCGGTCACGGCAAAATTCCAGCGCCAGCCGAAATGCAGCAGGACGAGACCTAATATCGGAATACCGATCGCTGAGGCGAATTTCGCCATGGAATCGAAGATGGCGGTGGCCAGGCTGCGTTCGTGCTTGGGAAACCAGTAGCCGGTGGCTTTGGCGTAGGCGGGAAAGGTGGGCGCCTCGCCGATTCCCAAGAGGAAGCGCGCGGCGAACAAGCCGCCGATGCCGGTGGAAATGGCGGCGGCGAAGGAGGCGATGCTCCAGATGATGGTGCTGACGATGCCAACGCGGCGAACCCCGAAGCGATCGAGCAAGAGGCCGGAGGGGAGCTGGAGGATGGCGTAGGTCCAATTGTAGGCGCTGGATAGATAGCCGAACATGACGGCGGAGATTCCGAAGGCGTCTTGCAGGGCGTCACGGGAGACGGAGAGATTTACGCGGTCGAAGTAGTTGACGAGGATGCCGAAGCCGAGGAGTAGGGCGATGCCCCAGCGGCGGCGGGGAATTTGTGTTGCCGCGGTGTTGGAGGGCGTCGGCGGGGAAGAGAGCACGGGCGGGAGTATCGCACATGGCAGGGAAAGGAAAAAGATAACGCAGAGGCGCAGAGAGCGCCGAGATCCGCAGAGACGAAATGAACGCATTCTCGCTCTACAGGAATCGGTCCGACAAAGAGGAATGCCGGCCGCCTAAAGTGAAGTCGTAAGAGCACAGGCATGAGTGCCTGTGCTACGCGAAGATTACGCCCAGGAGAATCCTTGTTTGGATAGAGGCAGCGTGCGGATGCGCTTGCCGGTTAGGGTGAAGAGGGCGTTGCAGACGGCTGGCAACACTGGCGGCAAGGCTGGCTCGCCTAGTCCGGTTGGCGAATTGTCGGTCTTGAGGAAGTGGACTTCGATTTCTGGTGGCGCTTGGGTCAGGCGGACCGGGGGATATTCGTTGAAGTTGCTCTGCACGGCGCGACCGCGGTCGATGGTGATTTCGTAGCCCATGAGATGGCTGAGGCCTTCGATCACCGCGCCTTGTACTTCATTGAGCGCGCCACTGGGATTGATGATTTGGCTGCCGACGTCGCCGGCGACCCAGACTTTGTTAACGCGAATCTTATTGCCGGGCGAGAGGCGCACTTCGACCACTTCCGCAAAATGTCCGCGATGGCTGAAGTGGAAGGCCACACCCATCGCTGTGTCGCTTGGCAATTTGACCTTGCCCCAGCTGGATTTTTCGGCGACGAGTTCGAGGACGCCGCGCATGCGCTTGGCGTCGAACAGCGGAGGCGGCGGTGCGCCAGCCGGGACGCCGTCTGGAGGTGTGAAGGCGAGCGGTTCGGTCTTGAGGAGCGCGAGCCGGAACTCCACCGGGTCTTTGCCTGCAGCGTGGGCGAGTTCGTCGATGAAGGATTG
>Ga0210409_10001025_pt1 | contig 39205 bp, 35 predicted proteins | sample IncBWH17MmetaG_FD_161649 | JGI IMG/M metagenome (GOLD analysis project Ga0210409, IMG submission 161649) | Forest soil microbial communities from Barre Woods Harvard Forest LTER site, Petersham, Massachusetts, United States - Inc-BW-H-17-M | ecosystem: Environmental > Terrestrial > Soil >... | reverse complement strand
AGTTCTTGGCCCTGGTTTCGAATGCGAGCACGCCAGCGGTTAGCTGGAGTGCGTCAGGCGGAACCATTTCATCCGCCGGCCTGTTTACAGCACCCAAGGTGAATACCTCGACTACTTTTCACTTGACCGCCACCAGTACTGCTGATCCGACGAAAACGGCGTCCGCCATCGTGAATGTGGAAGTCGCCCAAACTCCGACGACTGCGCCGTTGTCCCTGACGAGTACATCTCTTCCGGAAGCTACCGAAGGGTCGCCGTATACAGCCACCCTGCACGCTTCCGGCGGAAAGATTCCATACAGTTGGAAGTTGCAGGCCGGGTCGCTGCCGAGCGGGTTGTCGATGGATGCGACGAAAGGAACGATCAGCGGACTCACGAGTCAATCGGGCTCCTTCGATTTGACCGCCGCAGTGACGGATGCAGAGGGCCAAACGGCTACACGCAAGCTTGCCTTAGCCGTTTCGCTTTCGAGTTTTGGCAACTTCGACGGACCTGCTGAATTGCCTCGCGTCTACATCAGCAGTGCCCTGGCGGACACGCCAGCGCCGGGCGCCATTCAATCGGTCAGCACTGCAGCCTCGCTGCAATCGGCATTGAATTCGGCGAAATGCGGCGACACGATCTCGTTGCAGGCTGGCAACACCTTCACCGGAACGTTCGTTTTCCCGTCGAAGCCTTGCGATGACAATCATTGGATCATCATTCGTACAAGTGCTCCGAATAGCTCGTTGCCGCCGGAGGGTACCCGTCTGACTCCTTGTTACGCGGGCGTCGCTTCCCTCCCGGCGCGCCCGGCATTTTCCTGTCCTTCAACCAAGAACGTTTTGGCGAAACTTGCTTACGACCAAATCGGTAGCGGACCTGTTGTTCTGGCAAACGGGGCGAATCACTACCGGTTTATTGGACTTGAAATCACCCGTACCAAGCCAAAGGTGCCCGTTTACAACCTGATTATCAACGCAAAAAACGGGACCTCAGATCACATCATTCTGGACCGCGTCTGGGCACACGGCACGGCTCAAGATGAAACCACTCGCGGGATTATTCTTTCCGCGAATACTTACGTGGCAATCGTCGACTCGTATTTTTCCGATTTCCACTGCGTGGCAATTTCCGGTGCATGCGGAGACTCCCAAGCCATCGCGGGCGGACTCGGTGACAGCGCGATGGGTCCATACAAGATCACCAACAACTTCCTGGAAGCGGCGGGCGAAAACGTCATCTTTGGCGGGGGGCCAGCAACAGTTGTTCCAGCCGACATCGAAATTCGCGGCAACCACATCTTCAAGCCCTTAACCTGGATGAAGGGCAGCCCGAATTTTGTTGGCGGACGCGACGGCCATCCGTTCATCGTAAAGAACCTATTCGAGCTTAAGAATGGCCAGCGGGTCCTCGTGGAAGGTAACGTTTTCGAGAATACTTGGGGAGGTTTCACTCAGATTGGGTTCGCAATGTTGCTTACACCCAAGAATCCAGGGACCTGCTCAGTTTGCATGGTTCGTGACGTGACCCTCCGCTATAGCACGTTTTCGCACACCGGAGCCGCCATGCAAATCGGCAATGGCCTGTCCGACAATGGATTTGCGGCTGAGGAAGGAAGTCACTATTCGATTCACGACGTTGTTTTCGATGACTTGTTCTATCCCGGTTGCACCGCCTGCAACGGCATCATGTTTCAAATCACATCGAGTCCAACCGCCGCCGGTCATTTCTGGCTTCACGACGTAAGCATCAATCATGTGACAGTGGCTACAAATCGAGCATCAGGAGGATGGGCTATCGCTGGACCAGTGGGTCAGCAGAATTTCGCGTTCAGCAACAGCATCGTCGATAGCGGCGCCAGCGCCAATGTTAATGCCGGCGGCGGCGCCGTTCAATGTTACTTTGGAAAAGGTGTGATGGTGGGTGTTCTTGATAGTTGTTGGGCGCACTACTCTTTCACCAACAATGTCGTCATGAATGCCCCTAACACCAAGACTTGGCCCGCCGGGAACTTTGTAGTGGCAAACCCCAGTTCCGTTGGCTTCGTGAATTGGAAAGGTGGCGTGGGTGGTGACTATCGCCTTTCCGCTTCCAGCCCATATCGCGGTAAAGGGTCCGACGGAAAGGATCCCGGCGCTGATATTGACGCGGTAATCGCCGCAACCGGGGGCGCTCGGTAGTTTCAGTCAACCTCCTTCGCCTTCGCAGAACGACCGCTCAATCGAGCGGTTGTTTTGTTTTGCTCTATACCCGCGCCGTTACTAAGTGCTAACCTCCTTGGAGGTCTGTTTCGCCGCCAATCGCGCGTGACCAGCGGAGCCCGTTCGGCAGCAGCTTCGCACGCACGAATCGCGGCCCACCAACACATGGACAGCAAGCCCTGCAATCCAGGCAATTTACGAATTTACGACCTTCTCAGTTCCGCCACTCGAATTCGTCGAATTACTAGTCGTCACGCCGATGTCTCTGTGTTCAGCGTTCCCGGATTGAGCGGGCCGTCGATGGTTGCGGTCAAACATGTCCTAGTCAATGGTCTGCCGGCGAAAAAGTCGATCCAAACCGAGTTCGAGACGCTAACTCGCTTGCAAGAAGTTTTGCCGGAGCCCTTGTCCGCAACAATTCCACGGCCCCTTTTGCTTCTGGAAGACGAGGGTACGATTGTCTTCACGTTCATCCCAGGCACTCCTCTCGACAAATTGCTTCGCCAACACGCAAATGTTCTCACCGGCAGTTTGAACGTCATTGGTCTGAAAACGTTGGAGGTATCGGCGTTTCGTGTGGGAGAGTGGTTAAAGTCCTTCCACGCAGCGACCACGGCCGGAGTTCAAAAATTTGATCATCAACAATTTTCGAGCGAACTGGACAGCTCCATCGCCAAGTGCGAACCGCTTCGACTCTCGGGTTTGAGCCTCAACGCCATGCGCGACCGGGTGCTCAAACTCAGGGATGCTGCCTCGACCGTAGAGATGCCGATCGCCGCGATCCATGGAGACTTCCTGCCGCAGAACATTTTGTTGGACGATGGATTTCCGGGGGTGATTGATTTCGCGAGTTCATGTCTGTCGGGCCTTGTGTACACTGATTTAGCACACTTTGTCGGATATTTGATTACGCTTGGTCGAAAACCCCATTATCATCGCAGAGCGATTGAACGCGCAATTCGTGAGTTTTTGACTGGTTATGGCGGGGTTTTGTGCGGGACGCTTCTTCGCTTATACCTTGTGAGAGCCATTCTGAGAATTGCGAACGATTCCGGTCAAGCACGACCGCAAGAACTGGCAGAAACCACCATTAACCTCATAACCAGCATCCTAGACGAGGAGTTAACGGGCCTCATACCCCAATGAAACCAGACTTCGAAGTAGTCGACTACGACATCGGAAAGGGCGATTATCGAAATGTCAGTGATTACGACCAGAAGCGATACGTCGGAGCAGCAAACGAATACAAGAAAAAGGTAACCGGCAATGCTTATCGTCGATTGATCGGTCCTCTCAAGGGCAAACGGATTCTCGACGTTGGTTGTGGGACCGGCCGCGGTGTGGCCGATTTCATGGACATCGCGCAGCTGACTATCGGGGCCGATGCCTCACAGGACATGCTCTTAAGCGCCGTCCAAAAGGCCGGAGACAGATCCAATGTCGGCTTTGTTCGCGCGTATGCACAAAGCCTTCCGTTTCCGACCGGATATTTCGATGTCGTCACCTCGCTCAACTTTCTGCATCTGTTCAGTCTGCAGACCCAGACCGAGATGATCGCTGAGATGAAGCGGGTGGTGCGCCCTGGGGGTATTGTCGTACTGGAGTTCGACAATGCGGTTCACGGTCTCGGACTGGGCCTCATCAAGCGATGGACCGGACGCGAACATGGTTCTTTACCGTGGGAAATCCGACGGGTAATTGGGGCAAACTGTCGGGTCACCGATGTCTATGGTGCGGTCTTTCCGATTGTGTGGCGGTTGCTACACAAGTGGCCGAGCGCTTCTCTTCCGTTGGAGGAACTGGCCTACCACACTCCAGTGAATTGGGTCGCCCACCGCATTTTTTTTCGACTGGTGACACTGCAACCCTGGCAGCGCAGCAGTGATTAAACCGCACCATTGATTGCCTGACTGAGCGCGTCGATATCGGCGCCGGGATCCTTCGCATCCGACGCTTTATTCTTGTACCGACTCTTGGGCGACAAATGATAGTCACCATCCACACCGTTGTTCCAATTCATGAATCCCACTTGTGCACCGCCTCCGACCGGCCAGTTTCCCTGCGGATACTTATGGATCGGGCGTGCATTCATGATGACGTTATGGTCGAATCGGTATGAACTCCAACAACGGTCGAGAACTCCTTTCATCACTTCCTGCCCGAAGTAACACTGCGACGCGCCACCGCCTGCATTCACATGGCCACTACTCCCAGCATCAATGATGTTGTCCTCGAAGATCATGTTCTGTTGGCCGACAGGTCCCGCAATCGCCCAACCCGATCGAGCCCGATCCGTTGCCACCGTGATGTGCTGAATCTGTATATCATGCAGCCACAGTGACGCGGGCGCCGACGGAGCAGTCGTGATCTGAAAAAGGTCTCCATTGCACTGTCGGCAGTTCTCGTACTTCATGTCGTCAAAAACGAGATCGTGTATGGAATAGTGGCTTCCTTCGTGCGCTCCGAAACCATTATCCGAAAGGCCATTTCCAATTTGCATGGCCGCGCCCGCGTGTTTAATCCGCGAATAACGAATAGTGATGTCGCGGACGGCGCACACATCGCACTTGCCCGGATTCTTTGGAGTCAGCAGGATCGCGAATCCCACCTGGGTAAATCCTCCCCACACGTTTTCTAAAATGTTTCCCTCAAATAAAACGCGCTGCGCGTTTTTTAATTCGAACAAATTTTTTACGATGAATGGCTTCCCTGATGCTCCCCCAGAGAAATTCGGACTACCTGGCGCCCAACTCAGTGGCTTGAAGAGATGGTTATGTCGAATTTCGATATCGGATGGTACGGCTTCTGCCGGACCGCCTCCAAACATGACGTTCTCACCAGCAGCCTCGAGAAAGTTATTGACGATCTTATATGGGCCCATAGGCTGGTCGCCAATACCGCCCGCGATCGCTTGCGAATCTCCGCATGCACCGGTAATCGCCACGCAATGAAAATCGCTGAAATAAGAATCCACTACCGCAACATAGCGGCTACCTGTGAGAATAATCCCTCGAGTCGTCTCATCCTGAGCGCTTCCGTGCAGCCACACCCGGTCGAATACGATGTGATCCGCAGTCCCGCTCTCCGCTGTTCTCACAAGGTTGTATGTGACGGTCCCAGGCGAATCACGCGTAATTTCCAATCCAATGAAGCGGTAGTGATTCGCTCCACTGGCGAATGTGATTGGGCCACTCCCTCGTGAATCGAAAGTAATCTTCGACATCACGTTCCTGTTCACTGAGCATGCAAACGAAGGCCGGCCTGGAAGAGAGGGAACTCCCGCATAGCACGGCGTAATCCGCGTGCCCTCTGGCGGCAACTCGTTATCTGCCGCGCTGCTCCTCAGGATGATCCAATTGGAATCGTCGCAGTTCTTAGCGGGAAGTTTGAAACTTCCCCGGAAGTCAGCTCCAGCTAGTAGTTTGATGGTTTCGCCACAAACAGCCGCGTCCAGGGCCGAAGTCAGCTCTTCCTTTGTTTTCACGAGGACCGTATTCCCATGTGCCGGAGTGTCGGCGAGCGCCGATTGGACGTAAACGCGTGGCAACTCAGCTGGCCCATCAGAGTGTGAGTCTGGCCGACCCTTTAGCGTTTGGCCAGAAGTCAACGCAACCGAAAAGCAGGAACACAGGAAAATCATCGCATAGCTGAGACGCTGCACGGTCCACCTCCACGTAAGCCGTTCGCCTGGATTGTTCATCCGACGGCTACTGCGGATTCGCCAGTGAGGCCCCTGGGTTCCCCGGCGAGCCAGTCCGCCATCTGTCCGACGTTGTCTTCGCTTGGATTTGGAAGAAGACTCGACCTCAGTTCGTCGAGATGATCAACCGCGTAGCTCAGGCGCTCGACCATGTCTGAAGCGTCCCCATCACTGTATGTGATCACTCCGCCGGGGCGCCGGCCATTCTCACTCGCTACTACCGGAACCCGCAATGCCAACGCTTCAAGCACGGACGCCGCTACCCCATCGCAGGCGGGAGTTCTCAGGTAAAGCGTACATCGGCTGAGAAGTGTCAGAAACTGATCGTGGCTTAGATTTCCCAACAGCAACAGACTACTTCTTTCGTCCGCCGGCCAATTGCGTACAAATTCCTCCGCTGCTCGCAGTTCCTTGCCGGGGAACCCCAGCCAGATGTAACCGGTTTTCGGCTCATACTCCCGAAAGCGTCTCATTCCTTCACGCAGGGTTTCCAAGCGATACTCACTGCGGAATGAAACATAGGACAGAAACACATGCGGGTGCCGTCGTAAAAAAGATTCAATGTCGCTGGGAAGAACTTCCGGGGTGAACTGAAGATATTGCGGCGAGAATGTGGCGATTGACTGGATTTTGCGCCTTGAGATTCCATACTTCACGATCTCATCTTGAATCGGCTGGCTATCGCACGCAATACGTCCTGCTAAAGAAAATAGAACATAGAAAGCCCGCTGTGCTGCGCTCCCGTCGTGACGCGGAAAGAAATCTTGCGCTAGACCGCCGTGAAACGTAACCAGAGTAGGCCGGTTGACAAGTCGGCCCACCAGTACGGCCGCCAACGCCAATAGATATCCCTTCTTCGACATGCCGTTCACGTGAACGTTTAGCCGAAAACCTCGCAGTGCGAACTTCCAGATCTTTATGAAGTAATCCAGTCCACTCTGAACATCTACGTATTCGGAGCTCTTGATTTGCCGTCCCTCGTTGATTTTGAGGACTGCACAAACATGGCCGCGCCGGCGCAGTTCCTCAGAGACGAGCTTCAACTGCATCGCCCAGCCGCACATCGGAGGCGGATAGTTTCCGATCTGTAGAATCTTCTTCCCTGTTTCCATAAGTCGGTCGGATTTTCGGTTGTGGTGGCAGAGGAAAAATCGCCTACTCAATGGCTGGTGATGTGTCTTCGAACCGGCAAGTCGGCATTTCTTCCATCAACACCGTTCAGAGAGAACATCGTCTCGGTGCCGTAGGTTTTCTTATTCGCTTCCGATTCCAAAAAGTTTCGATGCCACAACTCGAGAACCAGCATCCGCCATAACATCCCGGATCGATTTCTGCGTCCACGCAAATGCTCCTCAACAAGCTGCTGCACCGCCTGCGCGCGGAAATAGCCGCGCTGCAATGTTCGAGGCTCGAGTAAGATACGCAGGAATTGATCTTTCAGTTCGCTGCGCATCCAATCGACTAGAGGCAACTGAAATCCCTGCTTGCGTCGATGTAACAATTCGCCAGGAATCCCGAGCCGCACAGCGAGCTTCTTAAGGATGTATTTCCTTGTACCCGCTGTGAACTTCCAATCCACAGGCAACGAAGACACCCACTCCACAAACTCGTGGTCAAGCATGGGCACTCTCACTTCGAGAGACGTCGCCATGCTCATCCGATCTACCTTGGTGAGTATGTCGCCCGTAAGATACGTCTTCATATCAAGGTACATCAGTCGGCTCAAAACGTCGCTCGCCGGCGCTTCGTCATAGTACCGCTGCCATTGCTGCAAAGGGCTCGGAAGATACCCAGCGCGTTCTACGAATTCCTTCGTGAATAGATTTTTCTCCCGATGCAACACTGGAAAGAATGAAACCCCGTCGAGATATCGGTCCCTCGGGCTTAACGACGCGTTCCAGGCCAGATTCTTCCCATACATTCCTGTAGGTATCCGATCGTGCACCTGTTCCCGATACAGTTGCCCGAGCCATTGCGGCAAACGATCAAACTTCCGCCGGTCCATTGCTACTAGGTAGCGATCGTAACCAGCGAAAAGTTCGTCGCCCCCATCTCCCGACAAGGCTACCGTTACATGCTCCCTAGCCATGCGGGAAACGTAATAAGTGGGAAGCATCGACGAATCCCCAAAGGGTTCCTCAAGCATTCCCGATAAGAATTCGAGCGTTTCTTCCAGATTCGGATCGAGCACAAGCTCGTGATGTTCTGCGCCAAAGCGTTGGGCTACCAGCCGAGCGTATTCTGCCTCGTTGAACTGCTCTGCCCGAAAGCCTATGGAAAAAGTCTTTACCGGAGCGGAACTCACCCGCGACATCAACGCGACGATGATGGAGGAATCCACTCCCCCGCTCAGCAGCGCGCCCAGCGGAACATCGCTGATCAACCGGATGCGCACAGCTTCTTCCAGGCGACGCTCCAACTCGTCCAGGCATTCTTCTTCCGACATGGCTGCATGCGTCCCGTATTTCGGCACATCCCAGTATTGACGAACTTCGATCTTGCCGCTCTCGTATTCCAGCAAGTGGCCCGGCGGTAGTTTGTGGATGTTCTGGAATGCGGTGTACGGATCAGGGATGTAGCCGAAATAAAAATACTGCAGCAATCCTTCGGAATTAATGTTAGTCAATTCGGGCGCAATGGCGAGGATCGTCTTAATCTCTGAACCAAAAAGCAACCGTCCCTGATGCAGCGCATAATGCAGGGGCTTCTTCCCTAACCGGTCCCGTGCAAGCAAAAGCGACTGCTTGCGTTCGTCATATAAGGCAATGGCGAACATTCCGCGCAACTTCTTTACGCAATCGGCGCCCATCTCCTCGTAGAGATGAACGATCGTTTCGGTATCGGTGTGGGTGTAAAACTTGTGGTCGCGCGATTCAAGCTCACGCCGCAATTCGGGAAAGTTGTAAATTTCTCCGTTGAAGACGAGCCATACGCTCTTGTCTTCGTTGTGGATAGGCTGGTGTCCGCCGGAAAGGTCTATGATGCTGAGACGTCGCATTCCCAGGCCGGCTGGGCCTTTCGCATAGATACCTTCGTCATCGGGTCCCCGGTGCACGATCGTCTGGCACATGCGATGGACATCGCCGGCTTCAACCGATTCATCGGGTCGCCCGACCAGTCCGGCTATTCCACACACCGAATCACCTCCGCGCCCGGGACATTGTCGGAACCACGCTCAGCGGAACGAGGACGCGTCCCCTGAACCGCAATCGGTTGCTCGATCACTTTCAAATTCTGCAAACCACAATCTTCAAACCAGCGGAAGACTTCCTCATACGTATGTTTCGACTGATACCAGGGCGAGTACCAGTCGAACGTGTCTAGAACTCTCCAGGTGGCGTCCTTATTGTGAGACATAGGAACCAACCACGCGAGCGAACTGCTGGCCAGCTTTCCAACAAGGGGAATCTTCTTTAGTCCCTGGTGCAAGCCGTACAAAGGCACGACCGCACGACAGAACTTGTGCAGGGTCTGCGGCTTCATCCGCTTGGTGACATTGCGATAAACATCGCTCATGCGATACCAAGGGTTATAGGCGCTGTACAACCAGATCGCGATCTTGCCTCCCGGCTTGAGCAGCTTGGGAAGGCCTTTGAAGGCCTGCTCGCAGTCCGGAGTGTGATGCAGAACCCCGATGCTGTAGATGTAGTCGAAGCTCTCAGTTGCAAACGGCAACTTGAAAACATCCGCCTGAAAAATTGTCGCCGTTCGTTCAGCCAGGTTTTTAGCCGCTACCTCCGAAGCCAGGCTCAAGTCGATACCCACTACGTGCGCGCCCCATCGGGTAGCAACCTCAGCAAAGCGTCCCATGCCGCAACCGACATCCAATACGAGCTTGCCCGCCAAGTCCTCGGGGCGAAAACCTGTTCGGCGGCGAAAAGCTCGTTCGGAACGCTGGCTGTTGGCATCATCGAGCTGCGTGCGCGCATACAGCTGCCACTGAAAACCAAAACTGCCCGCATACTCCTGCGCGTCCACAAAGCGGACGACACCGTTCAACAGTGGATAACTCCGTCCACATGCAGAGCACACCAAGGCTCCACCCTGCGCATTCAAAGAGTTTTGGCAATCCAGACACCGTAGAATTGCCAGGACCCGTTCAGCGACTCCAGGCAAATTCGCGTTCTCGGTTTGCAGCATAGTCAGATTCTTTCCGACTTCCGTCCCGGGTTGGTTCGCCTGAATCATCCGTGGATCGCCCAGCGCGCGCGGCGATGTTATACAACGCGCAGATGTAGCCCACCATGAAATAGGGAAACAGGTTGTATTCTGTCGACGCGAACATTGCTCCAGCGATGTAAGCTGCCATTGCTGCCCACAGTGCACTGGTCCAAAGTCGGATGCTGGTATCCCGCGCGTATCCCGGAAGCTTCTGCACCGCTCGAATCTTCCGCAATGACATAGTCAGCATCACGACAAACAGAAATAGAGCTGGAAGTCCCCCTTCGGCGCCTAACTCGGTATACGTGTTGTGAGCCACCCTCCATTCCTGGGTGACCACGGGAAAATTCCCGGGGCCAATGCCCAGTATCGGATGGTGCGCCATCAGCCACAGACTTTCTTTAAGCAGTTCCGAGCGCGCCTCTAAGGAGCCACGGTCATCCGAACCCTCGATATTGCCCTTTACCAGACTCTCGATCCGAATGAAATATCGCGGAGTCGCCAGAGCAATACCAAGCGCCGCCAAGACGATCAAACCGGTGCTCAGCAGAAGCATCGTCCGCTTGCCCTTCACACCAAATTCCCACAGGCAGATAACGGAAGTGATAACTGTAGCAATCATGCCGCTGCGGGAGTAGGTTGCCACCACCGCATAGACCATGCACAACATGCCAAACGCCCAGAGAATCTTCCGAAATCCTCCGCGCGCAGCGAACATGAAAGCCATGCACAACGGAAGATTGATGGCGATGTTGATCGCCAGATCGTTGGGATTTTCAAGGATGCCTTTTTGAATCCCCATCAACCGTCCGCCTTCCGTGCGATGGATGATGATCGACGCCACCGCGATCAGCGCAACCGTCGCGGATTGGATGAACAGCAACTTGCGCAACTCGACCACCTGCGTAACCACCATCGCGATCAGCAACGCGACGATCGGTCCTTTAGAAAACTTGTTGATGACTGTGTCAAAGGCGCCGCCCCGCCAAAAGGCGAACGGAATCGTTAAGATCAGGTCTGCCAGCAAGAGCAGTAGCACCTTGCACTCCGGGGGCAACTTGCCCCGGTCTTTTGGTTTCACCCCAAAAACGAGCGCCAGGAGGACAATCCCTCCCAAAATCTTTCCAATCGGAAGCAGCGCAACCCCGGGAATGAAGTCTTCCGGCCGTAAGAAATAGAAGGCGGAAAATATCACTAGCGCGCGGTAGGCGAGTGTAGTTCGTTTTTCGCGCAAAGTCTGAAGGCTCGGCAACTGCCAGGGAACTGGCGCCTCTTGGGTCATCTTCCCACCTGTCCCGCTGATCCGGCGGAGTTACGCACAAAATCGAATCGATCCAGCGGAACCACGATATCGTGCGGTAGAGTCAGCATCCGTATGGTTAACCACTTGCTCACAGGAGGGGACCAGCTTTTGTTTTCGTAAAGAAGAAGGTCGTAGCCAATCCAGCCACGCTGGTTGCTAGCGATCGGAAAGCGGCCCAACAACTGGAATTGGCTGCTTTGCAGGCAATCCCGCAGAGTCCTCTGCGACTTCAACTGAGCTTCATCGTCGGATACAACGATAAAGCGAATGCCGAGATTCTTCAGGAGATCGAGAATATCTTCGCGACTGTGAACCAACTCCTCGCTGGTTTCGCTCCGCCGAACGTCATCCACGTAAAGAGATTTTCGAAGCACTAAAAACTGTCGGTTCGGATCCAGAGCTCGCATGTAAAAAACAAAGTTTCCCGGTACTCTTCCGTCGAATAAAACAATTCCGGACCCGTAGCCCTCCACCAGACGTGAAGCCACATTTTTATATCCGGAAATGTAGGGTCGCTCGTAACTCCACCCGTGGACCGCCAGCAAGCACACGAGTACAGCCGCCGCCCATCGCATGGCGTAACGAACTTTGGCGATCTGGAAGTATTGAGTCAGTAGACCGGCGGCAAAATACGCCAGCGGCGGGAACCAATAGATTGCAAACCTTTCCTCCTTCTGCCCAAAAAAGGTGAACGTCGCACATCCCGCAACCAGCCAACTCATCATCAGCACGAACTGTCTCTTGGTATTCCATCGTCCCGCCAGAACGATCCCTAACACGCTAAGTACGAGCATCGGTGCAGTAAACATTCGTGGCAACGTTTGCAGATAGAAGGTCCACCGCTCTAAACCGCTGGCTTGGTGCGACCCGAGGTCGTGCGCCACCGCGCGCCCCTGCGAAACCAGCATTAAGCTATAGAATGGCCCCACCAACACGCATCCAATGCCGGCCACGATCGCAACATCCCGAGTCCACATCCGCTCCCACTTGCCTGTGGTCACTAGCGTCAGCAAACAGAACAAGAGAACAAATACGTTGGTTTGCTTACACAACAGAGCTGCGCTCATCCAGAGCCCAAAAATGTAGAGCGATCGTTGTCGGCCCGAATCGAGATATTCGATCCAATACCGGATCGCGCAAACCGCTAGTGCCAGCGAAGGGACCTCCAGCATCACGGCCTTCTCGAACAGCAGCATCGTTGGCAACAGTCCTAGCATCGCCGTGCTAACAGTCGCGGTGAAGGGACCTTGCAACTCTTCCCCGAGCCGAAACCAGTTGTAAAGCAGCAAGACTGCAAACAGCAGCACCGTCACCCTCGCCGAAAGAGCGGACGGCCCCTCCGCCAGGAAGCTGATTCCCTCGAATACATAGAAAAGTGGTGGCCAATGAACGATGGAAACAGCCGGATACTGCGCATAGTAGTTGTAGGCATATTGGATCGGGTGCCGCAGCGGCAAATCTCGCATGGCATCCGCAATGAACAGGCCCGTTACCCCATGTTGCGCTTCGTCTACGTTGTAATCGAACTCGCCTCTGGTCACGCCACGCAAGATTACAATGCCAATCAAAGTGGTTAGAACGATCGGCACAATCCAGGATCGCTGACGTTTTGAAAACTCCTTACGCGCCGGGATAACTTCAATGCCCGAAGCTGCTCCCTCGATTTCGAGGAGTTCTGCCGCCAGTTCTCGGGGCCTCATCGCGTCCATGCCACTTTTCTCCCGCTGACGAAGTTGGCAAAGGCCACCAGCGCGGCCGTGTTCAGAACCACGAAGGTGTACGCGGCGTCTCCCAAACGCGAGAATAGGCCAGTTCTTATCCGCGCCATTCCCACCAAGCTCAATGCGTAGAACATCACCTGTGCAGCAAGTACGGTTCGATAAAACGGACCCGGCAAGAATGCAGAAGTGCAGAGGCACGTCAGGAGAGCAAACGGTATAAACAGCCGCATCAGTTTGTGGCTGACAAACTCGAATCGAATGGCGTTCTCGCTGCCGAGCAGCCAGGGTGCGATCTGCAACAATTGATAGTTGCCGCTAAGCGTGCGCACTTTTCGAGCAAATTCTCTTTCACTTCCTTGATGCGCAAGGTCCCAGGCCCGCGCATTCGGTTCAAAAATCACTCGTTTCCGGGAACGCACCACCTTCATCGGAATCAGCACGTCATCTAACAGAGTCTCTGGCGGAATGGCGCTCAGCAATTCGCTGCGCACACCATAGAACGCACCGGTGGCTCCCACCACTGAACCCGAGGCTGACTCCAGCTCTCGCACCTTCTTCTCGAGCCGCCAGTACACGCCCATGCCTTGAACCGCTTCGCCGCTGTCCGGATCGCCGAGCATTAGTTCACCACTCACACAACCCACCGCCGGATCCGCAAAATCGGCAAGCAATGCGCGCAAAGCGCCCCGCTCCAGCTTCTGACGCGCATCGGTGAAAACCACGATCTCTCCCTGTTCGATTGCCAGCGCGTCGTTCAATCCCGACGCCTTCCCTCGCGACAACTGGTTCATCATCACTTGCACTCTCGGATCCCGAGCATACTCATGCAAAATCGCCTCGGTACGATCGCTTGAACCGTCTGACACCACCACGATCTGCAATCGCTCCTGTGGGTATTCCAGAGCAAGAAGATTCTCCAGCTTCGTCGTCAACACTTTCTCTTCGTTGCGTACGACCATCACAATCGATACCGAAGGTTCGATGGTGCCTCGTTGTATTGGCCAAGCACGGAATCCTTTCCGCAGCCAAAGCCACAAAGGGTACCCCGCGTAGGTGTACGCAATGAGTACGGCGGCACCCCAGAACAACCATTTCATTGAGCGCCCCGGCCCAGCAAAACAATCTTGATGGTCTGGAACATGATCAACAGATCCAGTCCCAGGGATGCGTTCTTGATGTAGAAGAGGTCAAACTGCAATTTCTCCTTCGCGTCTTCCACAGTGTTGCCATATTTGTAACGGACCTGCGCCCACCCCGTGATTCCGGGACGAACCGCGTGCCGCACGCCGTAGTAGGGGATTTCCTTTGTCAGCCATTCCACAAACTCGGGGCGCTCCGGTCGAGGTCCTACGAAGGCCATGTCCCCTTTAAAGACACACCAGAGTTGTGGAATCTCATCGATGCGCGACGAGCGCAAGAACTTTCCGATTCGGGTAATCCGTGGATCATCATCACCCGCCCACGTCGGGCCAGTATCTGCTTCCGCATCTTGCCGCATCGTCCGAAACTTGAAACAGTGGAAGATGTGGCCAGCGCGGCCCACGCGCTTTTGCTTGTATAGAACCGGACCCTTGGAATCCAACTTGATGGCCAGGATGACGAGCGGCAGAAAGGGCAGCGTTACCAGCAAGAGAACGAGCGACATCAGGGTCGAAAGCGCCCGCCGCATCAGGTTAAAGCTAGTGCTGAAACGAAAACCGTCAGCGAAAATCAACCAACTCGGGTAAAGATTCTCTACCTCGATGCGGCCGGAAATTTTCTCCAGCCACGATGCCGCTTCCTCAATGCGCACACCGTTGAGTCGCAATTGCAGCAACTCCTCCACCGGGATTGTTCCTCGCCGATCCGGCATCGCTACGATCACTCTGTGAACCCGATGCTGATCTGCTAATTGCATCAGATGGGCGGCGGCCGTATCCCGTGTGATGGCACCGTCTACGTTTCCACTCCAGCCGATAACGTCGACCCCGAGGTCCCGGCGCTGGCGCAAACCCTGCACCAGCCGTTGCGCACGTTGGCCCGTCCCAAGCACGTACACCTTTTCCTGCATCGACGGAAGCTGAATTAACCACCCATATGCGCTGCGCCAGCCAAAAAGACCAAACGTCAGCAAGACCAGGCCGATGAGTGAGGCGTTATTACCCGGCAGCAAACGCGGATAGAAATAACTAATTCCACCAAGACCCAAGGCTAATAACCCGGGGACAAGGAAGAGACGGAAGTACAAATCACCCTTCGCGTCGAAGCGCGAGGCATCGTAGAGATCGAACCAGTGTGAGCAGATCAGGACCAACACAGTCGCTACCAAAATCTTCAGGTACCCGTACTCAAAATTCAGTACAATGTACCTCTCTTCTGGAAAGGCCAGTACGATCCCGAGCAGAAACGATGCGAACACAACAATCGTTTCCACAACGAGCAGCACCAGCGTGCGAACGGGATAGTAAACGTTGAAAAGGCGGATCACGGAGGCCCTTGCGCGAGACTACCGCGCTGTCTTCTCGTACACGTCGTAGTAGTAGCGGGCGTACGATTCACTTTTGCTAATGCCATTCAGTACAACGCCCACCAGCGTTTTTCCCAGAAATTCCTGCCGAGCCTTCTGTGCCGTGTCGTAGGGAGTTGAATTCGATCGCACCACCATCAACACCCCGTCGCAGAAATTCGCCAGCTGGCTCCCATCCGATACCGGCACTGCCGGAGGCGAGTCAACGATGATCCAATCAAACAATGGCTCGAGCCTCTGCATGAGCATCTTGAAACGGCCGTTTCCGAGGAGTTCCGCGGGCTGCACTTCGCTGCGGCCCCCCGCGATGAAGAACAAGTTATCCATGGGACCGCGCTGCATGACCCCGAACTCGTCACTTCCTCCCGTCAGGTAATCTCCCAGGCCAGGTACAGATGCGGTGCCCAATACTGAATGCAGGCTCGGAACCCGGAGATCCGCGTCGATGAGCAGAACGCGACGTCCGTGCTGCTTGACGAGCACCTGAGCAAGATTGGCCGCCACGAACGACTTGCCCTCTTTGGGGAGCGCACTGGTGACGAGGATCTTCTTCAAGGAAATTTTCTCTCGCATCTGATACAGCCGCGACCGTAGTGTGCGAAATTGCTCCGTTCCGCGCGCGCTCTCGTCTTGCCCGAAGAAGAGCATAGTTTTCGGGTCCGGACGCCACTCGCTCTGCACACAGCGCGCAATGAGAGTGTCGAAGGTAAACGGATTGGTGAAGTTCGGCATAGCCGACGGGGACGCAGCCGCGGCGGTGGTCCCGTTCCCGGCAGAGTTTCCATTGCCCGGGGCCATCTCAGGCATTGGTTCTAGAACGGACGCATCCACGACCGATGTCACGTCGGCGTGGCCTCCCTGCGCGGCGGCCCTTTCCTGTTCGGCTCGCTTGAGTGCTTCGTGTATTCGGCTCATGATTTCCTTTCCTTGGGGAGGTCTTGTTCTGACTGCCGCAGGCGGTCGGCCAGCGTAGCCAGCGTGCGTAGCGCTTCTACCAAGTCAAATTTTTCGCCATTCGTCGAAGCCTGGGCCGGTGGCGCTGTCGTCATGGCGCCGGAAGCCGTGTTGTCGCTCAGATCGAAGTCACCGGCCACGGCGTCCACGATCTGGGCCGTGATGGTTGCCTTCTGATCAACAAACGCGCTTACAAGACAATGTTCGCAGAGCAAATTCACCACACGCGGAATTCCCGCCGAATACTTGTGTATGGCGAGCAGCGCTTCGGGATCGAAAATCTGCCGCCCATCCGATCCGGCGATGCGGAGCCGCTGCTGTACGTACGCCTTTGTTTCCTCGATCGTCAGCGGATGGGTCTTCGCACGCAGCGTGAGTCTCTGTCGTAATTGCCGCAGTTGCGGTTGTTTGAGTTTGGCTTCCAGTTCCGGCTGACCCACCAAAACGATCTGCAACAGCTTTTCCGTGAAGGTCTCCAGATTTGTAAGCATCCGGATTTCCTCTAGAACTTCATCGGTCAGGTTCTGCGCCTCATCGACGATGAGAACCGCGGTCTCTCCCGCTCGGTAGCGATCGAGCAGCCAGTTGTAAAGACGTTGCAGGATCTGGCTCTTCGACTTCGAGTCGCAGGGAATGCCAAAATCCGCCATCATATAGTCGAGAAATTGCGGCACATTCATTCTTGAATTGAAGATGAATGCGGTCGCAACCTGCTGCAGGCGGAGCCATTCCAGCAGCTTGTTGATGAGCGTCGTCTTTCCCGTACCTACTTCGCCCGTCAGCAAGACGAACCCCTTGCGGCTCTGGATTCCGTAGGTGAGGCAGGCCAGGGCTTCTTCCGTATGCCGCGTCAGGAACAAGTAGCGTGGGTCCGGATTAACGTTGAACGGGTTCGCACGCAGCCCGAAGAATTCTTTGTACATGTCCGCCGCCTAAACCCCGACTTTCTCTTGCTTTGGTTCCTCGGCCTTGCCCTTCTTCCAAAATCTGCCGTTTCCGTTCTTTGTTTGCTCGCCGGTGACCCAAGGTAACGAAACCAGCACGGGCATTTGCAGGCTGGCCTCAACATCGGCTTCGTTCCTGATGGATTTGTCCCTCAACTCCAGCCACAGGGTAAGGGCCAGGCCAAAAACCAACCCCGCACCGACACCGGCCCCCGCAAACAACCAGCGGTTCGGAAAGCTCGGGGAATCCGGCAGGCCGGCGGGAATCGACAGCCGCATCTGTTCGCCCTGTTGCCGACGCTCCATGTCTGTTGCCATCTCAGAGGTGCTTTTCTTGGCAAGCAGGTCCGCGTAGAACTTCTGGGCCGTATCGTAATCGCGGGTTAGAAGTTTGTATTTCTCTTCCACTTCCGGACTGATCGCCACCCTGCTCTGGTAAACCTTGATCTGATCCGCGATGCGTTTCTGCTCCCGCGTCGCTTGTGCCAGCAGATCCGAATACTGGTGAACCTGGAGACGTAGCTGACGGATCTCGGCCGGCTCCGCCAGGTTTCCCTTCTCCGTGGTATCGGTAGCTTCTGCGGACGCGCTGTTTACCTCCGCCAGTTTTTTCTTGAGCTCCGCGATGTCGGCCTTCGCTTTGATTACATCCGGATGATCATTCGTATACTTGCCTTGTAACTCGAGAAGTTCCGCCTGCCGCTGAGTCAATTGCTGCTGCAGACTTTGCGGATTACTCGTTCCCTGGGACGACTTCCAAGCCGCTACTTGTTGAGCAAGCAGCGATTCGGTATAGGACTTGTCCTGCTGGGCCCGATTGATCGTCTGGGTATTGGCGTCGAGTTGACCATTCAAAGTCCCCAGGACCTTCAGGTTGTTGTCTTCGTCTCCCGGAAGCTGGCCCGTGTACTGCCTTTTGAATCCGGCCAGTTTCGAGTCTTGATCGTCCAAATTGCGCTTGGCTTCTTCCAGTTGGCGCGAAATGAAGTCCGTCGTGCTCTGCGCCGCTCGCTCCCGCGAGCTCTGATTCTCGGTGAGCAGCATCGAGGTGAGCTCATTACAAATAGTCTGCGCCTCTCTCGCGTTCGACCATGTAACACTCACGGTGAAGCCGGGTACGCTTGTGGATTGACCGGGCTTCCTCTTGGAACCATCCGCGTTGGGGATCTGGTTCAAATCAGTTACGACTGCCTGCAGCTGCATCGAATTTCGGATTTCGTCGATCACCTCATCGGCGTTCTTGCCGCCGCGGGCAAGCCCTAACCGGTCCACCATCGGCCGCAGGCGGTTTACGCCCAAAACCTGTTGTTGCATCGTTGCGATGCGCTGGCCGAGATCTTCCGTTACGACCGACTGGACCACTCCAGTCGGCACCTGCTGGGCTTCCACGAGAACCAGTGATGTTGACGTGTACTTGGCTGGCACGAACAGGGAAATCACAAAGCCGACCAGAGGCGCCAACAGGGTAGGGATCAGAATCAACTTGACTCGCCGGCGCAACATTGCCAGGTAGTCATCGATAGTTAAATCGCGATTATCAATCATCCGCTTTAGTCCCGTTCTGGCCGCATTTTCGGGCGGCCCAAAATCAGTCGAGTCGAATCGGATGGAAGTGCCAATCCACCCCAATCGTCAGCACGTGACGCACAGAAATCCGGTTGCACGGTAATCCCGGTGTGCAAAACGAAGAATCCAGAATCTGATCATTCCATTGGTATGCCAGAAATGCCCCCCAGTTGTAGCCAAACTGGCGCCGCACAGCAAAGCCCGCGAACAGGTAATCGAACGAATTCGCGTTCACTCCCAAATTAACGTCCTGCAGCCGACTGGTTCGCGCGAACCCTGCATCAGCCTCCGCGGTGTAGCGTCTCCCCAACGGTCCGCTGACGGACGCCCGCACGATATCGCTTTGCCCACCCGCGAAGAAACCAGAGCCGCTGGTATCGAAGCGTTCATAACTGGCGGCCAGGCTCGCCTTGCGCAGGCGGTAGCGCAAAGTAAACTGACCGCTGGCGCTCAGTCGCGTTGTCGTTCCGGAAAGGGGGTCATGAACCTTGGTCCATTGCGGGCCCGCTCCCATCACCAAGTCCATCCGGCCCGAAACCCGGTGTCCATACAGGAGTTGCACAACTTCGGTGTTGACATTGTCTGCGCCAACCTGGCCAGGAAACTGAAACCCCATGTAGGCGCCAGTTACTGCGATTTGATCCTTCGCGTTTATGGAGTAATTGAATCCGACTTGCCCGCCATACTGCCGGCTGTTGATCAGATTTTGGGTGTTGTCAGTGAAATGCATCAAGCCATACGAAGCAGCCGCCGTTACTGCCGAGCGAGGCGTAAGATTTTCAACGACATCGGCAATCGTAACGTTCGTGATGTGAGAAGCTTGGCCCAGGGTTCCGAACTGGTCGGATCCCATGATGCCGTAGTGGCCTCCAAAGCCGCTTCCCAGCACTCCCATCCCCTCGCCGATGCCCCCCAGCCCCAATTGAAATCCGCCGGCACCGCCGTAAGAGCCAGAACCGAATGATCCCTCGGGCAAGTAGCTGAATGAGTCTCGAATGCTGAACTGACCGGTCTTCCACAGCGCCGTTTGTTGCGCCTGCAGTTCCTGGATCTGTTGCAGTCCTGTCCCGGCCCGGTTGTAGTAAGCCACTCCGCCCACATAGGCTGCAGCAAGCTGATAACGGCTCCACAAACGCTGCATGGTTAGACCGGCGAGACCGCGTGTCACCGAGTGGATCGCGGGCCTCGCATCACTACCGATATTCGTATCGAGCGACTCACTTCCCTCCACTCCACCCAGCAACATGCTTCTAGGCTGAATGTTGGGCTCCAGTGAGGGCTGATCCAATCCTGAGATCGGAGGATTATCGTTGATGACGACTGGTGATCCTTCCTGACCAAAAGCAGCGGGAGGAGGTGTGTTTTGCTGAGAGTTGGGGTCCTGCCCGGAGCTATCTTGCCCCCAGGCCAACCCTGCAGCACCCAGCAACACCATCGCGCACATGATTTGGCGTATCGGCATTATTGGTTCCTTACGGGACAACAATCGTGTCTCCTGGGCGCAGAACAAGGTTTTGATCGATCGATGCTCCCTTCAGCAGTGCCTTGTAATTCACCGGAATTTTCTGCTGTTTACCGTTATCAGTTCGCAGAACGTAAATCCCTTTTGTGTTCGCAAACTGCGTAAATCCCGCACTCGCCAGTGCTTGCAATATCGTCATGTTCGGCTGCAGTGGCATCGTCCCGGTGTGAGTCACTTCGCCGAGCACGTATATTTTCTGGCTGTTCATTGCAGTTACGATTACTGTGACGCGCGGGTCGGACAGGTATTTCTTTAGCTTCGTACTGATGGCGTCAGCCAGTTGAGTTGGAGTCAGTCCGGATGCCTGAACATCGCCTAGTAGCGGCAGAGAGATTTTCCCATCCGGCCGCACCGGCAGTGTTTCGGTGAGATCCGGTTCTTTCCAAACGGAAACGTGCAACATGTCTTCTGGGCCAATCTTGTAATCCGGTCCGGCGACCGACACAGGTTCCGACTGCACCTTGTCGGCGGGCGCCGCCTTTGCCTCATCAGTCGGCTTCGTGTTGGCTTGCGCCGCCGCCGCCGATGCCACCACCCCCACCAGCAGTAAAACCCCGAGCTTTATGTGCCTCGTCATGTTCTCTCCTGGGACTTAAGACGCTCCGTAGTCCCGGTATCCAATCTGTTTCAACTTGTAAAGAAGGGCCTTGTAACTGATCTGTAATTCTTGAGCCGCTCGTCGCCGATTCCATCGCGTGCGGTCGAGAACCTTCAAAATCAATTCCTTCTCCGCTTCACGCGAAGCCGCCCGCGAAGCTTGCTTCAGAGAAATCCGTTCGCCATTGCCGTTTCGATCCGGACTCATCAATAACGATCGCAATCCACCCATGGCAATTGCTTCATTTCCCAGCGCGACGATCGCCCTGGCAGCATCCTCGAGTTCACGAATATTTCCCGGCCAGGAGTACTCCTTGAAAAGGCGACGCGTTTGCTGGCTCAACTGTGGAACCGCTCGCCTGAAATCATGCGCGTACTTCGCTAGGAAGAAGCTCATTAGATATGGAATATCCTCCTTGCGTTGGCGCAACGGAGGCAATCTCAAGCAAACGCCGCTGATTCGGTAATAGAGATCCTCACGAAGCCGGTTGGCCTTCACCTCGGCCTCCAGATCTCGACTGCTTCCACAGATCAGTCGCGCTCCAGCCTCTTTCGTGTGGCCATTCTCCTCGGATGACGGCAATTTCTTGAACAACAAGCTCTGACATTCCAGGCTGAGGTCTCCAAGCTCCGCCAAATACAAAGTGCCCGGGGAGAAAGGGCTCTCGGTTCCGTTCGCTCGGAACAGATCAGGGGTGATGGTGGAGCAAGCAAGTGTCTGAAAGCCCTCATCCCTGTGACCTGACCAGCCATGAATCCTCTCCGCGGTCGCTCGTTTTCCTGCACCTTGCTCGCCCAGAATCAGTACTGGAACCTCGACTTTAGCCAATTCCCGAATGACACCCTCAAGGTCGCGCATGTTCTGCCCAAGTCCCTCAACATAGTCAAGCTCGATCGCTTCGGGCTGTGCGACGGTCGCTGTCACTTCAGGGCATTCTTTCGACATATAAGAGCTGTTTTCTTGCTGGGGAATGACGCTGATGATTCGGTTATTTTGCTGTCTCGGGTGGAGCACGAGGGGGGCCATCCCCCTGGCCTGCATCACACGCGCACACCTTGCCCTATCAAACTTATTTTCAGCTACTTACAGGAATAACGAAGAGCTCTCCGTGACCTGATGAATCTCGCTTAGCCTAGTACATGTCAGAAAAAAGGGAAAGTTTTTACCCATTCGCTGGTAACCGGAGGGCATTACTTTACGGCCATTCGGAGCGCATAAGGATCTAAATCATTGCCGGTAAAGGAGAAATTCGATGTGCTCGTTCCCCCCAATCTTCCAATGCGGAAGTTCCTTTCCCTCTAGCAATAATCGACTCTTTTTCCTATCCTCACCCAACGAATATCTTGAGGATTGTTAGGAAGGTGGCCGCAAACTTATGACGAAAGTCATACCTTTTTCTGCGAACCGCCGATTGCACCGGCCCACCACTTCGCATATCCTCACCTAAGGACATCCCTCTGAAACCCATCTCTTGAGCCTAAAACGTACTAGAGTTTGAGCCACTCCGTACAAGCCGCGCCCTTGGAGTTCGCCTCGAAGCCCTCGTCGTCCGAACGCACCCCATGGTGGCAGTTCCTCATCTTGGGCACGGCTCTTTTATGGCTTTACGCTCCGGTTCTCAGTCGCCTCATCCATCAATGGGTTCGTGATCCGAATTACTCACACGGTTTTTTCGTTCCCGCGTTCTCGTTATATGTACTGTGGCAAGAAAGGGACCGTCTGAGCAGTTTGCCGCTTCGCCCATCTTGGTCAGGATTGCTGCTCCTGGCGATCGCCGTTGTCGTCTTGACCGCCGGCACTCTGGGCGCCGAGCTTTTCTTGTCCAGGGTTTCGTTCCTGATCGCTCTCGCGGGACTCGTTGTTCTATTTTTCGGTTGGAATCATTTGCGAGCTTCATTCTTCCCGTGGATTTTCCTGCTATTGATGATTCCCATTCCCAATATCGTGCTCAATCAAATCACCTTTCCCCTGCAGTTGCTGGCATCTAAGGTAGCAGCGGTCGTGCTTCCTATCTTTGGTGTTCCCGTTCTGCGTGAAGGGAATGTAATTCAGTTGCCCGTGATGTCACTTGAAGTAGCCGAGGCCTGCAGTGGCATTCGTTCTCTGATGTCCCTCACCACGCTTGCGATCATCTATGGATATCTGCTCGAGACCCGGATGTCGATTCGGGTCATCCTGGCGGTGGCCTCGATTCCCATTGCCGTTGTTGCCAATGGCTTGCGCATCATCGGGACCGGTCTTCTCGTGCAATATTGGGATCCCGAGAAGGCGGAGGGGTTTTTCCATGCGTTCTCGGGTTGGCTGATTTTCGTGGTTTCTTTAATGTTGCTGTTTCTTCTGCATCGGGGATTGCAGAAGTTGCAGCGGAAAGAAGGACCGCTTTGATGAGCAACTACGCGCGTATGGCAGCCGCTGTTGTCCTTCTGGGTGCGACCGCTATCTTCTTGCAAGCCCGTAATGGCAGGGAGGTATTCCCTCCGCGACTCCCCCTGTCTTCGTTTCCCCATCAGCTTGGCGGGTGGGCCGGCAGCGACATAGAAATTCCGAAAGATGTGCTGGAAGTGCTTGGAGCCGGGGATTTTCTGTTGCGCATTTACCGCGCGAGCGATGAGCGACGCCCCCCGAACGATATCTTCATCGCGTATTTTCCATCCCAGAAAACAGGCGACACCATCCACTCGCCAAAGAACTGCCTGCCGGGAGCGGGCTGGACTCCTGTCGAATCGAGTCGGATTCCGCTCGAGGTCAGCGGTCACGCTCCGTTTATCGTGAATCGCTACGTGATCGCGAAGGGAGACGAGCGCCAGTTGGTTCTTTACTGGTATCTGGCGCATAACCGTCCGGTAGCCAGCGAATACTGGGCCAGAATCTACCTCGTGACTGATTCGATGCGCATGAATCGCAGTGATGGCTCGCTGGTCCGCCTCACCACCCGTATGCTTCCCGGAGAATCGATCGATTCCGCCATGCAACGGCTCATTCCCTTCGCTTCGGAAGTTGTGCCATCGCTCAATCAGTACATACCCCAATGAACGTTTTCAATCTACGATTCAAGTGTGTTCGATCGACTCCTATAGCGGTAAACTCGCCTTTATTTGCTACATATTCAAGCCGACATCCGGCGCTTGCTGAACGCGCCTCGGGAGACATGTTCATGAAGCGTTTTACCTCGTTCCTTTTGATTTTCTGTCTGGCATTAGTCGCCGGTCTCATGACCGGATGCTCGCGGGATCCCAATGTTCGCAAACAGAAGTACTTCGAAAGCGGCGAGCGTTATTTCGAAAAGGCCAAGTATCGCGAGGCCGCAATCCAATACAGCAATGCCGTTCAAGTGGATCCGCGCTTCTCGAAAGCACACTATCGGCTCGGGCTTGCCCTGTTGCGCCTGGGTGAAGCATCACGCGCCTATCAAGAACTCACGCGTACGCTTGAACTGGACCCCGACAATTATGAAGCGCGTCTCGATATCACCAATCTGTTGATCGCAGCCAAGTACTTCAAGGAGGCGCAGGAGCATCTCGACCTGCTTCTCGCCCGCGAGCCGAATAGCGCCGGAGTACACATGGCGCTTGCCAACTTGAAGGATCGCCAAGGCGACTTGCCAGCGGCCATGCAGGAGATGCAGAAGACCATCGCGCTCGATCCCAATCGCGCCGATTCTTATTTGAATTTCGCCATCATGCAGATTCAGGCACAGCAGTTTGACGCAGCCGAAGGCAACCTGAAGAAAGCTGTGGACCTGGATCCAAAAGCAATGAATGCGCAACTCGCGCTCGGAAGCTTCTACCAGTCCCGTGGTCGCCTTCCCGAAGCGGAGGAGCAATTCAAGCACGCCATCACACTCGATCCTAAGGATCCGAATCCACGATCTTCCCTGGCTCGCCTTTATATGGCCGAGGACAAGAAGTCCGAAGCGGAAGCATTTTTGCGCCAAACCAAGCAGGACCTTTCCGATGTCCCGGTCGGATATCGCATGCTTGGGGACTTCTATTTCGCAACTGGCGACCTTGATAAAGCAACCGAGGAGTACGGAAATATTCACAAGGATCATCCCAAGGATCTCCAGGGGAAGAAAAACTACATTCAACTCCTCATCTTGAAGAACCGGTTGGATGAGGCGCGGAAGTTGAATGACGAGATCTTGAAAGGCAATCCCCAGGACAACGAGGGGCTCATTTACCGAGGTCAAATTGCGATCCGGGATGGCCACACCCAAGATGCGATTAGCGCGTTGCAGGCGGCAGTGAAATCGGATCCGGACAATGGAGTGGCGCACTACCACCTCGGCATCGCACTCGATCAGCAAGGGAATCTGACACAAGCAGAATCGGAATGGCGTGAAGCCGTCCGCCTGAAGCCAGATTTGGCCGAAGCACAACGCGCGCTTGCGGCCGTTTCTATCCGTAAGAACGACTGGAATGCTGTAAATCAGATTGCGACTACTATCATCCAGATTGCGCCGTCGTCTCCCGAAGGCTATGGCTTTCGATCCGTCGCCGACCTTAATCAGAAACAGTATGCGCGCGCAGAACAGGACATCCACAAGATGATCGAGGTAGCTCCCCAGAGTCCGATGGGCTACGTTCAGATGGGCAACCTCCGCCAGCTTCAAAAGCAATACTCTGATGCCGAGAAGGCCTACCGTAAAGCCTTGGACATCGCGCCGGCCAACTCGGATGCGCTGAACGGGCTCATGACCGTCTACATCGTGCAGAAAGACGCGGACAAAGCTGTCGCCGCTGCCAACGCCCAGATTGCCAAAGTTCCCGATAGCAGCGCTTTTTACGACCTCTTGGGTACAGCTTTGTTCAATGCCAAGAAGGACTATAAAGGGGCAGAGGCAGCGCTCCGCAAAGCCACTGAGCTTGACAAGAAGAATTCAGATGCACTTCTTAAACTTGGGCAGGTCTATCGAGCCGAAGGCTCTACGGATCAGGCGATTTCTACCTACAAGCAGTCGGTGAAGGACAATCCGAACGAGGTGTCGTTCTACATTCTGCTAGGCGAACTCTATGAGTCGAAACATGATTGGGATTCCTCCAAAAGCATGTATCAGAAAGCCCTGCAAATCCAAGCCGACAACCCGCTCGCGTCGAACAATCTCGCTTATGTAATGTTGCAGCAGGGCGGCAATATCGATGTCGCGCTCTCCATGGCGCAGACCGCGCGACGTCAGATGCCCGATAGTCCAAATGCAGCCGACACGTTGGGCTGGGCTTACTATAAGAAGGGTCTCTATCCCACGGCGATCGATCTTTTTAAAGAGGCCGTAAAGAAAAATCCAAACGATCCGACCTTTCACTACCATCTGGGACTGGCGTATCAAGCGGTGGATCAGCCAATTCTCGCCAAAGAACACTTGCAACAGGTGCTGAAGTTGAGTCCCGACTACAGCGACGCAGAAGATGTTCGCAAGGCGTTGTCGCAACTGCACGGCTAATGCAGAATGGCGGAGCGGGCCCGCCTTCTCTTTATCAGACCGTCTGCGATCATTCGTGTCCGACAGGCGATATTGGTTTTCGCTGCGACATCGTCATGGCGATCGCAATCCGGGACGATGTAGCTAACTACTCCCCCTACAATAGGCTCATTGAGCGTGTTCTCTCGGAGGGTAGAATTGCGCTTGTCTGGCATTGCCCCGGAGAGAATTGTCTGAGGTCCCTGTTCGTCTTTCACAACGCGAATACCAAGGTTGAAGCGCTCAGATACAACGTTCACTCCTTGCTTGGTCGAACCCATCCCGACCACGATTCGATTTACGCGATAAACGAATACTTCCCTCCTGAGGTTAGCAAGCTAATCAGCTATCCGCGGGAGTGATGCGCGACAGCAGCGACAAGGAGGAAACAAGATCATCTGGACGAAAATCTTCGGCCTGGAGCGACGCCGGTTTTCTGGGATCACGAAGGTTTTGGAGCCGTGCTGTGAAAGAGCGAACGACAGTCGCAACGAAAAACGCGTGCAAGGCATTGGGCCGGCTTATGAAAACAGAAGACCCGCCGTAGTCCCCACGGCGGGTCTTCGTAATTCAGGGTGGCTTATTCGCGGTTAGACCAGGTTCAGCTTGCGCCGGACCAGACCCGCCAAACCAATCAGGCCAGTTCCCAACAGGCTCAAGGTACCAGGCTCCGGTACAACGACGTTTGTGTCGCCGCTTCCCAGATCAGCACCTGTGAAATACCCTTTGTGGGTATCTATATTGACCGTCAATTGTATGGTCGCACCGGTGGTCGAGAAACCGCTTCCAAGGTTGCCCGAAATTTGACCGGACAGGGAGTAATATTGAGTCCCATTCGTCAGTGCGCTGCCGATTGGTGCCCAGGTCGCGTTCGTGAAAGTACCGCTGAAGATCACGCCATTGGGAACACCGTTGACCCCGTTACCAACGATGGAAAACGTTCCGCCTGCAGCGAGCGTTCCACCATCGTGGATATTCCCAGTTAGAAATGCGCCGGTTGTGAAGCTGACGGTGCCGAGATCGTTGCCGGTGATCAGGCCGCCCCCGTAGAGTCCATTCACCGCTGTCAGGGCCGATCCACTCAGTGAGAGACCGCTTGCACTGCCCGAAAGGGTCCCTCCTTCGTTCGAGAAATCGACATGTCCGCTTGCGAAAGCTGCCAATGGCAGGGCCAGTGCCAGAACAGCTAGCAACAATATTTTCTTAACCATGAACTTTACTGCCTCCTAGGAAGGTTCCGAACCGCTTCGGCCTTCGGGGGACAAAGACCTTTTGGCATCCACAGCCTGGGGTGAAGATGTAAATAGCCACGCCTCTGACAGAGCACACTACCTGCCAAAGGTTCTAAAAAACAACCCGCATCGTATCATAGGTTTAGGCAGGGCAACATTACATTTTGAACGCCAAAGCTGCAAAGCTGTGCGCATGTACATCACTTCTCTTCTGCCTGGACCCTGTCAAAACAGCAACTTGCGAAATACAAAAGGCAGTGCCGGTTTGGCACTGCCCCAAAGAAAAACCGCGCCAGACGACTAATCAGCAGCCAATCCCGAACCGACGGTATTCTCCCCTCGCCGTACTGTGCGATTAGAAGGCAGACCTGCGTCACGAATCTTGTAAAGCAACGCTCGGTAACTGATGCTAAGCGCTCGAGCCGCCTGTTTTCGGTTCCAGTGATGCGCTTGCAGGACTTTGAGAATTACCTTCCGCTCGAGCTCACGGGTGGCCTGTCGAGTGAGCTTTTTCAGTGAAATCGGCCCGTCTACGTTGATCTCGGGATTGAAGTAGTCCTGCTCCCGCGTGACCAGATCACTCGAAATAACTTCTTCCGAGCCCAGGATGACATACCGTTTCATCAAGTTTTCCAGCTCGCGGATGTTCCCCGGCCAATGGTATTTTTGCAGCACGGACATAAGTTCAACCGACAAAGATTTCGCGCGGCAGTTGTATTTGCGGTTGTAGAACTCGAGGAAATACTGGACCAGTTCCGGAATGTCGGCGCGGCGTTCGCGCAGCGGCGGCAGGGCGAGATTCACGACGTTGATTCGATAGAACAGATCTTGCCGGAATGTTCCGTTTTCGATCTCGTGCTCCAGATGGCGGTTGGTCGCGCAAACGATGCGTACTTCTACTTTCTTGTCCTCTTGTGCGCCGATACGGCAGAACTGGCCATCTTGCAAGAGCTGCAGCAGCTTTGATTGCAAAGCGAGGTCGAGTTCACTGATTTCATCCAGGAATAATGTTCCGCGGTGGGCCAACTCAACCCGGCCGGGCTTCATACCGTACGCGCCCGTGAACGCACCCTTCTCATAACCGAAGAGTTCGCTTTCCAACAAGGTTCCCGGGATCGCGGGACAGTTTACTTTTACATAGGGGCCGACTTTCCAAGGCGACCGGGCGTGGATCATCCGGGCAATGATGTCCTTGCCGGTACCGCTTTCCCCATGAATCAGGACGGGCACATTGGCAGCAGCCACCTTGTCCATACGCGCGCGCAGGGCCTGCATCGCCTCGGAGTGACCAAACACGATAGATTCGGGAGGAATATCTCCGATTGATTGCGCCAGGGAACTGACAGAATTTGTCGTAGTCATGAGTTTTTCGCAGATCCAACCTGCTTGCAGTGCGTAGGTGCACCCCGGACGCCAAACAGCACCAGGGCCCCCGGATTTCTGGGAACCCTAGGGTATCAAACTGATATTGCAGTAGTTATCTGGAGTCGGGCCAATTTGGGGAGTATCCCTCCCCGAGGCATGTCATTGGCGATAAGTTACCTTTTGGGTAGGAAAAGATTTTCACAATGCAGAAGCAAGTTTCCGTCGAGGGGAAGGCAGCTTATTGGCGCCATTAAGGAGGGGGCGAGAGAACTTCAAACCCAGCAGGTGATAACCCTCGGCATGGGCTATGCGGAGTGTTCGAGCCCGTAGCGTTCTGGCGGCCTTGGGAAGGGCAGCGATGGTGGCCAGCGGGGCGCTCGGGATTTCCAGAATCACCTGTGCTGTTGGTGGCAAGGAACGGCGAACTGCCACCAAGGCCCCGCCTGCGCTCACATTGAGGGCGGTAGCGAACTCGAGAAATTCCTTGCCCTTCTCGTCCCGGCTGCGTACAAAAACGGGAATCGCCAGGGGTAGTCGCGTCCACTTCCGACGTTCCGTCTCGGGTCTTCGCCGAATCAAGGGATCCCCTAACAATCGTTTTTGCACAGGTTTGTCGGCATCTATTGGGCCAAACATCCGGAAGGCCTGGCCTAACCCCGTTATTTCAACTGGCAAAAGGCGGAAACATCGCTCTCCGTACGGAATTTGCCCGCATGGCCATCAATTCACAGGGTTTTTTGGGTGGAAAGAAGATCGTTTTCGCAAGTGTTAAAAAGTGCAATGATTTACCCTAGTGTGGCAATTCGGGTTCATTTTCATTGACAAGGGGGTTTGCCTATCCTACGATTTTGATCGCAGAGTTCTTCTGAAAACGCCGTTTTTGAAGCGCTGTTCCCTCCCCGTTTGTCAAGCCACGAGTGTGTCCAACTATGGCAGCTAATTCGGACAATACGTGTCTTCCGACGTCAACGGGGGTTAAGCCGGCTATTTCTCGGACGCACTCCCAAGAGCCTGAGAGCGACGAAACTGGCGCCACATCGACCCAGGACCTGCAGCAGGATTACAACCAGCTGAGTGAGCGCTTTTCGCGTACTACAAACGCCTTAGCCTCAGCGGCCCATGATCTCAAAACTCCCCTCGCAATCTTGAACGGATACATCGAGCTGCTGCAGTCGGAAAAGCTTGGCCCGCTGAACGAGAAGCAGCGCGATGTAATCGGCGACATGCGTTCTAGCGGACAAAGATTACAGAATTTTATTCAAGACTTTTTGTCGTACACCGTGTTGGAAACTGGTGAACTCCGGATGCAATACGAACCGGGGGACATGAATGCGACCCTCTCGGAAGTCTGCCGCTTATGGTCACCCCGGTTTCAGGAACGCGGTCTCGCCTTGTATTTTCTCGCCAACGAAAAAGTACCGGGATTCGCCTTCGACTCACCAAAGATTCAACGTGTGATTTCCAATCTGCTGGAAAATGCATCCAAGTTCACGCCCGCAGGGGGAACCGTTTGGTTGCATGCCGAGCCTTACATGTGGGAGCGACGTACCGCGACGAAGCCCGGAGTCGAACGCGAGCGTCGTCGGCACCCGTTGTCCGTACCCAATGCAGTCAAGGTCAGCGTGTCCGATACAGGTCCGGGAATTCCGCCGGAATATCATTTGGAAGTTTTCGATGACTTTTTTCGTTTGCCCGGGACCGAAAATCAATCGGACGGAATGGGATTGGGATTGGCTATCGCTCGCCGCTTAGTGAACGGTATGGGAGGCAAGCTTTGGGTGGAAAGTGAACCGGGTAATGGCTGTAAGTTTTCATTCTTAGTTCCGTTAAACCCCTCCTCCACAGCTCGGCAAAAGGGAAAATCGAATGAGTGATGCGGGCAATATCCTGTTGGTGGACGATGAACCGGGAATGCTGCGGTACATCCGAACCCTGCTGGAAGTAGATGACTACAAGGTGGAGACTGCCTCCACGGGAGAAGAGGCGCTCGAGCGAGTACAGAAGGGCTTGCAGCCCGATCTCGTATTGCTGGATGTTCTGATGCCGGGCATCGACGGCCTGGAGACATTAGAGCAGCTGCGCCAGATGAAACCTGGGGTCAAGGTGGTAATGCTGTCTTGCGTCAATGACACCCGCAAGGTAGTCCAGGCAATGCGGCTGGGCGCACAGGATTACCTCACCAAGCCATTTCAAAAGGCAGAACTCGACGCTGTGGTCGATCAGTGCATGGGTAAGAGCCAGACAGCCTATGCCGGAGAGGTGGAGGAATTGTGCGACGATGTGTTCTTCGTCGCGGCAAGTCCCGCCATGAAGAAGATTAGATCCCAGGCTGCTCTGGTCGCGAATGTCGATATCCCCGTATTGCTCCTGGGGGAGAGCGGCACCGGCAAAGAAGTCCTGGGTCGGCTGGTTCACAAGCTCTCGCCACGGGCTCACCGTACTTTCTTAAAAGTCAATTGTGCGGCTGTTCCTGCGGACTTGCTGGAGAGTGAATTGTTCGGCTATGAAGCGGGCGCGTTTACTGGCGCTACCCATCCCAAGCCCGGCAAATTTGAGTTGTGTAATCGGGGCACGATTCTTCTCGATGAGATCGGCGAAATGCCGCCCACCTTGCAAGCGAAGCTCCTGCACGTGTTACAGGATCAGCAGTTCTCCCGGCTTGGCAGCCGGAGTGTCATCAAGGTGGATGTTCGGATTCTCGCGGCGACCAACATCAACATACCGGAAGCGCTAGCGACCAAGCGCCTGCGCGAGGACCTGTACTACCGCTTGAATGCGTTCACGCTCAGCCTGCCTCCTCTACGGGAGCGCAAAGAAGAAATTCCGATCCTGCTGAAGCATTTCATGTCGCGCATGTCGGAGCGGTATGCGCGCGCTCCTCTTCCGCTCTCACCGACCATGATGTCTGCCTGCCTTGAGTACACTTGGCCGGGTAATCTCCGGGAGTTGAGCAACTTCGTGAAGCGCTACCTCATTCTTGGGGATGAAAGCCTCGCCATTGCGGAACTGAATCCCAGGAATGACATGAACGGAGGACCGGCCGCCGAGGGCGGCGTGAAACCGAGTGGCAATGATTCCGGAGCGGGAGGCCTGAAATCTCTTGCGCGCAGCGCCAAAGATGAAGCCGAAGCCGCCGCCATTACGCAGGCCTTGGAACAGACGAACTGGAATCGGAAGCAAGCCGCCGCGTTGCTGAAGATCAGCTACAAAGCCCTGCTCTACAAGATCCGGCAGTACGGGATCGCGGAAGTTCGGAGCCATCACAAACTTTCGGCTGGGGCTTAGTTTCGTTCGATGGGATCGTTTATCAGCGATCCCACTTCCTTCCTCATCTCTGCGCCCTTTCTGATGGGTGTTTTTGCCTACTTTACGTTCACTGGTCGGCACACTAGATTTACCTGACCGTAGGCCCATCCAAAAGAAATTTTCCCAATGCATTATGATTCTTTCGGCCACAGGGCCTACTGCGCCTGAGCGTCCGACAAAGCAATGGCGGAGACCTTCCTCTCAAACGAATTCGTAGAAGCTTTCCCCGACGCGCTGGTCGCGGTCGAAGCCGACGGGACGATTACCCACATCAATTCCCAGGCAGAAGAACTCTTCGGCTATCGCCGGGATGAGTTACTCGGCCAAAGAGTCGAGATACTGGTCCCCGAGTGTTATCGGCGGCCTCACCTGGGCCACCGCGAAGACTTTTCTCACAGCCCCAAGGTCCGTCGCATGGGTGCCGGTTTAGATCTATACGGACGCCGTAAAGATGGCTCCGAATTCCCGGTGGAAATTAGTTTGAGCCCTATCTCGCTGAGTGGGAAACGAATCGTTCTCAGCGCGATTCGCGATATCAGCGACCGTAAACAAATCGAAGAAGAGTTGCGGCGCGCCCATACGGAATTGTCGCGGCGAACGGCCCAGGAAATCGGGGCATATCGTGGCCAGTTGGCGGCGATCATTGACTCTTCAGAAGACGCGATCATCGGAAAAGATCTGAGCGGCATCATTACCGCATGGAACAAAGGCGCGGAACGAATCTACGGATATGGGAGCGACGAAATCGTAGGCAAGAACATTTCTGTTCTGTCTCCCTCCGATCGTCCGGATGAAATCCCGCAAATTCTTGAAAGGATCCGTCTGGGGGAGACTGTCGATCATTTCGAATCCGTCCGCGTCACGAAAGACGGACGTCTATTCGACGTGTCTATCTCGGTCTCGCCGATTCGCGAGGCAAGCGGTCGGGTAGTCGGTGCATCCGCGATCGCCCGCGATATCACCGTACAGAAGCGCGCGGAGGAACATCTGCGGCAAGCTCAGAAGATGGAAGCGATCGGCCGGCTCGCTGGCGGAATGGCGCACGACTTCAACAATATCCTCGGCATCATCAACGCGTGCACAGAATTGCTGCGAAGCCGCATCGATGCCGGCTCTGATCAGGCCCAGTACGTCGCTAACATGCGAAAAGCTGTCGATCGGGGAGCTTCCCTTACCCGGCAGTTGCTCGCCTTCAGTCGCAAGTCGACGGTACAACCACAGATCCTCGATCTGAATGAGCGCCTCAAGGAAGTTGGCAAACTTCTCAAACCTCTGATGGGCGAAGACGTCGAAATCGTAATCTCATCGCGAGCCGATGCCGTCATCGTCGAGGCAGATCCTAGCCAGCTGGACCAGGTCGTTGTCAATCTCGCCGTGAATTCCCGCGATGCTATGCCGCACGGGGGCAAGTTCATTCTTGAGACCGCCAAGGTACGTGCTGATCAGGCCATTACCCAAATGCACACTGCAATGGGCAAAGGAGACTACGTTCTGCTTGCGGTCAGTGATACGGGCAGCGGAATGGACCCGGCAACTGTGGCTCGCATTTTCGAGCCCTTCTTCACTACGAAAGAAGTCGGAAAGGGAACCGGGCTGGGCTTGGCGACCGTTTATGGCATCGTTCAACAGGCCGGCGGACAAATCTGGGTCTACAGCGAACCGGGGCGCGGAACGACGTTCAAGGTCTACCTGCCTAGCGCCGAACACAAGCTCGGCACAGTTCCACCCGCCGAAACAGAAATCGTTACGCCGCGCCGCGACGGCGTAACTGTCTTGCTGGTGGAGGACGATGATCTGATGCGTCAACTCACCCGACAACTCCTGGAAGAGCACGGATACAAGATTCTTGAGGCCAAAGATGGGCAAGAAGCATTGCGCATGGCCACCTCCCATCCCGGACATATCGACGTGCTTCTAACGGACGTTGTCATGCGAGGTCTGAGCGGACCCGAGTTAGTTTCCCGACTGAACGGGTCTCGTCCGGGGATGAAGACGGTTTTTGTGTCAGGCTACACCGGCGAACTTATCGCCAGAGATGAGATCGCGGCTCAAGGGATCCCTCTTCTGGAGAAGCCCTTCACCCATGCGGGACTGCTAGAAATGCTGGATCGGGCACTTGGGTGACCCGTTCCCGGTGGATGACTTTCGTCACCGACAAAGGTGATTGAGATCACACAGAACTGTGCGAAATCACCCACTCCAAGCCAGGCACTGTTGAATGAGAGCTCACCGGTCGCCTGTCATCACTCCCGTAATTATCAGATACAAAACCAGTTAGCTGGTCGCCTTCTGTGAGTGGGCGCCTGGTCACGAGTGGTGTGCCACTTGCCCTTGTATGTAGCGTACAAGGAGGCAGGTCATGGCCACTCAACCGATGAAACCCCCGCAAAGCACTCCCGCAGCCCACACGGTGTACGGCGATCTGCCTCCCGCGTTATCGCGCTCATTAGAAATGGTTACCCTGACCAACAACTATCCAACCGGAAGCGTCCTGTTCACAGAAGGACAGACGGCGCGCGGCATTTATGTCGTCCAGCGTGGTCGAGTGAAACTATCCGTATGCGCAAGCGACGGCCGCACGCTTATCCTTCGCATCGTGGAAGCCGGAGAGGCTCTCGGCGTGGCCAGCACAATCGGAAGCCGCGAATACGAAGCCACCGCCGAAGCCCAGGAACCTTGCGAAATCAGCTTCGTTCGCCAAAGTGATGTACTGCGGTTGATGCGCGCACACGGCGAGTTCGCCTTGTGGATCACGCAACATCTCAGTCACGACTACAACGCGACCTGCCGAGAAATTCGTACTCTGATGCTTTCCGGTTCCGCGGGAGAGAAATTGGCCCGACTATTAGTCGGATGGCTCGACAATCACGCCGATCCAAAGACCCCTGGACGCATGAAGATGGTTCTTACCCACGAAGAAATCGGCCAGATGATCGGCACCTCGCGCGAGACGGTCACGCGGTTATTCGCCGGCTTCAAAAAGCAACGGCTGATTCAGCAGGAAGGTGCGACGTTGGTGGTCGCGAATCGGTTGGGTCTTGAATCACTAATTACTGCTTAGCCGATTTAGCAGATCTGGTCCGAGAAACTCGCAATACCAGAAGGCTAAGTCGTTGCGTTCCATTGCATCCGCGAGAATACCGGCTACCCATTTTGCGCGTCGTCGAAGGCGGGCGTTTTTTCCCGAATGGCTGGTTCCAGTTCCCAACGCGAATCCTACAGCTTGAATCGCGCACATCAGGAACTGACACTCTTGCGGATTGAGTTGCCCATGGCCATGGAGCCGCTCGAGGATCGCCTCTGCGCTTGAGAAAAAACTCTGCCCGATCGCGTCGCCGGCCTCCGTTGCGATGGGTGGTTCAGAAATCCGCAATCGGCTCATACGAATCGCTTCGGACTCGATTAGCCGGTAAATCTTTTCCCGCAAACTGCCTATGTCTCGACTCTTCGCGACTGGAGCTTCTTGAACGGTTGGCGCCGTCTCCGTCCCGGGCGTGGCAATCGCGTTTTTCCGATCGCTGCCGCTCTTGTGCTGCGTTACCACGAGCAACGGAGAAGAGCACCGGAGCGAGCCCGCTCGCTGCTTAGTGCTCGATTTTGTGATTCCGGAAGTGCGAGCTCGCATAGTCGAAGCTCTTCTCTTTCGCTCGGAACACTTCTACAGATCACTTCCTGTGGTTCCGGCTAGGCAGGTTTCGGGGAGGGCGCTTTCTTTATTTAACTCCCATTGCCGCAAGACTGCGGTAAATCCTTGTAAATCTTCCGTAAACCGCGTGTAAGCCGGTCTTGTGTCGCTGATCAGCAAGCCGGCATGCCATTGCCATTCCCACTTGAAGTCCGTAAAGAAATGTAAAATGGACCTCTGTTGGGACGGCATCATGTTACCGTTCCACGGGTTTCGACCTCGTTGTTTGTCGGCGTAAACGCACATGCAGCTGGTTGCGAGTGGCTGACTTGCCGAGGGAACTTTTCGGGAGAATGTTCGGATGCAACGGCTCCTTGCATTTGTCTTCGTGCTATCCGTTTTAGCCGGCGCAGCAGATCTAAAGCTCGGCAAGGTGGTGGAGATTCACGATGCGAGTTCACTGGCCGAAGCGGCGGTCGCAAACCATCCAGTGTCGACGCAGGGCGGTGGCGGTGCTACCGCATCCATCCCAAGTGAATTTCTGCGATGTGAGCTTACTGTCGCTCTGGAGGGAACCAGCTACACCGCGATCTTCCGCGAAGATCAACATTTTAAAATAACGGATTTCAACCCCGGCGATTCCATTCAGGTACGGATCGAAGGCAAGAAGCTGGTGGTGAAGCGACTGGATGGAAAAGAAATGAAGTCCAAGATCATTCGCCAGGAAGCGATCGAGTCCGCCGGGCAGAAGTAAGGTCCATCGAACAACGCAAAGCCCACCTGCAGGATCGCAAGTGGGCTTTTTTGTTTATCCCTTCCTAGTGATGGTCGTCGTGATCATGGTCATGATCCCAGTCACGCTCGCTATGCCACCGGTGGTCCGCGCCACTCCAATACCCGCGGTATTGGTTCCAGCAGCGCTCGCGTTCCGCATTCAGATCCCGACGTCGACTTTCTGCCTCGGCGCTACGCTCCCCATGATGACGCACCGCCTCATCCAGCCGCGCTTCAGCCTTTTCGATCCGGTGCTGGCATTTCGCATGGTCATCGTCAGCCTGGACCTGAGGTACGCCCGTAAAAAACAGCGCCGAACCGAGAACGGCTGTCGAAAGCACTCCGGCCGAAACTTTCAGCGACTTCTTTTGGAATTCGTTCATAGTATGCCTCCCGTCGGGAAGTGAGACAGTTGTAGCGACTTTTGGGCAGAATAAAGACCCCGCGTCAGGAGAATCCCGTTCAATCATTTCCCCTGGCGCGGGGCCTGCGCCACTTCGTCTGCTGTGAGCCTATGAGCATGTCCTGTGAATCGGCAATACAGAGAACAATGTAGCGACCCATTGAAGTCGCTGGGGAAAGGAACTGGCTACGAGAATTGCCCGAGAGCCGCGATCGCGTCCTCAATCGTGTCGTGGAAAGGAACAACCTTGTGAATCTTGGAAGTGTGCGCGATCTCGTTCACCATGCCTTTTGCACCCGCTATTCTCAATTCTCCGCCCGCTTTTTTGAGCTTGCCCGCGCACATCACGATGGTGCCAAACCCGGTGCTGTCTACTCGCTGCACGTCGGACAAGTCCAGAACAAGTTTCGGGGTCTTCTGACGAATCAGTTCCTCAACGTGTGCTTCGATATCCTGGCAGGGGCGGCCCATCGCGATTCGACCGTTCAAATGCAGCACTGTAACGTCGGGCGACACAGACTCTTTCCTGATCTCTAGCATCGAGCGGCGTCCTCCGGCACTTGTGGTCGTCGGAACAAGATAATGAGGCCACTAATCTATCAGACCGCCGTCGACCATCCGATGGTGATCAGCAGCCATCGCGATCGGGATGTGTGCTGATTTTCGGAAAAGGTTGGTTTGGAACTGTTCAAGAGGTGGACACCACTTGCGGGGGGCTTTACCCAAGCGTCCCTTGAAGAACGCAACACCATGACCTAAAACGTAAAGCCCAGCCGTGTCTGTTCCGCGTATGCCGGGGAGCCCGCTGCTTCCCGGCACCGCGGATTGGAGAGAACCAAACAGCTAACGGCTGAGCCTGACTACAGCAACAGGGGAACTCGTGGCGCGACGCCCCCGCGCGCGATGCCTGTCTTTCTGCTCGAGCGTTGCGCTTTTGCGCCGATTCTCGAACAAAACTACAGACTTAAACCGTGTACACAATATCATTTTCGTGCTGCAGCCTCAATGGAGTAGAAACACCTTACGGAAGGTTGCCATGAGCGGGGTAGTAACGTTCGATCATGCGTCCGGTCATCAACCCACCCTCGTATTCCGGGATGATAACCTCATCCGCCCCCGAACTGCGAATAGCGTGCGCGTAACGCTGTTGTCCCGCGCGGGTGATGATTTTCAGATTCGCGTTCATGGAGCGTGCCGTCACTGTGATGTACAGATTGTCAGCGTCGTTGTCGATCACGATACAAATGCCCCGTGCGCGATGAATCCCGGCAGTCGTGCCGCTTGGCGTCTCCCTGAATTACCATCACATTGTCTTTCAGTAGTTCGCGATAAAGACCATCATTGGTCTCAATCAGAACGAACGGAATTTCCAACCGCTTGAGTTGATCGACAACCGTTCGTCCGACCTGTCCATAACCGCAAACAATAAAGTGGTTCTCTACCTTTTCAATTCCGACATCGTTGATCATGGTCTTCCACGCCTCCATTCCCTGACGACGGAAAATCGTCACCAGCACACGCTCGGCACTCCAGATCTGGAACGCAAAAACGCAAAAATATACAAACACCCCGAAGAACTTGGTCGAATCGTGGATGTGTCGATATTCCAGCGAGTGCGGATGGGTGATCCAGAAAAGAGCGTCCGGCCAACGGACGCCTGCGAGACGCCGATAGACCAGAACACAAAGTACGTTGAAACCTGTGAAAACCAGCACCGGCGGCCAATGCCTGCGCGAAAAGATCGCGATCAAATGTGAGAGCGAAGTCCGAATGGTGGGTCTCCCTTCATTTCCTGGAACTGCGCCGAACCGAGCACCTCGCGAACATGGTCCGACATACCGACCGGTCGGTCAGGAAAAGCAGTATAGCGAATCTCTGTGGAAT
>Ga0210409_10001024_pt1 | contig 39297 bp, 28 predicted proteins | sample IncBWH17MmetaG_FD_161649 | JGI IMG/M metagenome (GOLD analysis project Ga0210409, IMG submission 161649) | Forest soil microbial communities from Barre Woods Harvard Forest LTER site, Petersham, Massachusetts, United States - Inc-BW-H-17-M | ecosystem: Environmental > Terrestrial > Soil >... | reverse complement strand
TCGCCCGCATTCTGATCACGTGGGGCGCGATTGCCACGCTCACCGGGTTTGTGCACTCCGTTCATCAGCTCTATGTCGCCCGGTTTGCACTCGGTATCGCGGAGTCAGGATACTTTCCCGGCATCGTTCTGTACTTGGGCTATTGGTTCCGGCAAAGAGAAAAGGCGCAGGCGATTGCGTTGATCTTGATCGGCATACCCTTGGCGAGCATATTGGGTGGCCCGATTTCAGGTTTCATTCTGGATCACGCCCGCTGGCTCGGCCTCAGCAGTTGGAGATGGCTTCTCATTCTCGAAGGTGTGCCAGCAGCAACACTCGCATTTCTCGTGCCTTTCCTCTTGCCGAGCAAACCGGTAGAGGCGAAGTTTCTGACCGCACATGAAAAGGCATGGATAGCCGAGAAACTGGAGCGAGAAGACCGGCTAAAGCTCGCTGCAAAAAAGCAATCGATTTCCGTGGCACAGACTCTGCTGAACCCCAGAGTCTGGCACGTGGCCTGTATCGGTTTTTGTCACGGCTTTGCTAGCTACACCCTTAGCTTCTGGCTGCCTCAAGTGATGAAGTCACTGTTTAGCGGGCGGTCCAACACACTAGTCGGCATCGCGGTTATGATCCCCAGTCTCCTGGCGCTGATCGCCATGGTCGTCGCGTCCCGACACTCCGACCGCACGTTGGAACGCCGATATCATCTAGCAATCTTGAGCGTTTTGGCTGGAATTGCCTTCCTCCTGCTTGGAGTACCTCGCTCGCCCTTGTTCTCTGTTGTTCTTTTTTCGGCTGTTGCTGTCGGAAACTACAGCTTCTTGCCCATCTTTTTCTCGTTGCCCGGCGAATTCCTCACCGGCTCCTCGGCTGCTGCGGGCATTGCGTTGGTGACTTCGGTGACCAACCTCGGCGGTTTTGCTGGACCTTTTACTGTGGGACTCATTCGCCAAAGGACGGGCAGCTTTTACCCCGGCCTGATCTGCGCCGGATTTTTTTTCCTTGTCTCTGCGAGCTTGACCTTTGTTCTACCCAAGCGACTCTCGCCAACTGGCGAACGATTAGCAGGGACTGACGTAGATCTGGAAACAAATCCTAATGTGCTATTGGAGAAAGCATGAATCTCAATCCTAAGCCTATTCGTATCGAGCCCGCATTTGCGGACCGCGAACAAGTCCGTGCCATGTTTATGCGGAATGCTCCATATCGGGCGCTCGCGGCTTATGCTCCTGAAGGGGTCAAAGACGAAACACGCGAAGAAGACAAGAAGCCGCTTCTTCCGTGGTTCCGAGGAGACTGGGCTCTGGATGGAAAGCCCCTCGTCGAGGGAGCCGAACTAATCCTGCACAACAGGAAGTTTGTCGAGGCTGCGAAGGCCGCCTTCGGCACATCGTTCGTGAATCCTGAATTCGTAGCCGTCAATATTAATGGCCCCTCGCCCGCTGGCAGAACCCACATGGACAACCCATCGTTCTACGGTGCGACTCGCGTGGATTATCCATTGCCATTTCTGAGAGTGATGGGCTTTTCTGGGCTGTTCAACGCTTGGCGCGTCGTTCGCGCCAGCACACTCTGCTGGTTTTATGAAGGTCCGGGCGGAAGCTTCGATTACTGGCCAGAAGGGCTCGATAGTCCAATGCGGACTGAGCAGCCGCCCTTTGGAAATGTCGCTCTGTGCGCAGATACTGATCGTGTGTACCACCGTATCGGTGCTATTGGAAATGATGGTGCTGAATTGCCACAGATGTCAGCCTCTGCAACAATCCAACCGGGTGGTGATGGCAACTGGACCATTCTTGAGGACGGAGAGGTTCGGGCAACTTACCCAAGTCGCGCGATTCGTTTTTCTGTTCTCTGGAAAGCCGAAGTGCGGAACGGAAATTCGAGGCCTTACGATCTGACTCTTGACCAGATCATGGCAATTTTCACAGAGGACCTGCGTCATCGCGGTATCGATTTCCATGTACCGCCCTCTCCGTTGGCGGACACTCCATGGATCCTACTTTTGCAACGGATTTATGCTCCTACTGCGACGGCTGGCAGATGACGGGCAAACCGGCAGTAATGTGCCCTGACCGAACTGCTGGCTGCAGATTCAATCTGTAAACCGTGTGTTTGCTCTGACGCTTACGTTGGTTCTTGTGGTTTCAGAGACTCTTAGGATGGCTGCTGGCGACCCTCTTTCTTGCCGGTGGTTCCGGAATCGTGCGCAAAGATTAGGATTTAGCTTGCGTGTGAAAGAGGCTTAAGCCAAGCTCGCCGGCGGTTCGGGCTGTTGGTTCCGGTAGGCAGCCCGAATGATGTGCAAGGCGGCGCCCGGATGCGCCTCCGGGTCGGGCACCTGCATTGAGTTCATCGCGACGAACCGCACGGCAACAAATTCTAAGGACTTCGACACAGGCTCCTTCAAATGAGGGTGACCCGAGGCAGTAATTGCCCATCCGGCGACTTTGGGCAGAAGCGTGGCGATCCAACGTCGTCGCGTTTGTTGTATTTGTGCTCGGACCGCGTCACGATATTCCTCTTCAAGTCCTGGCAATTCTTTTTCGACTTCTTCTGGACTCCATCCGTCCACATACAGTTTGTCTTCCCAGTCAAACAAGCTGCGTCGGGCGCGCTGGAAGCGTTCGTCTTCTGCTAGTTGGACAGCTGTCAAGAATGCTTCTTGCGAGTCTTCGATATCGGGCTCATGGACCATCCGGTTAATGCGAAGAGCCACGACGAGGTCAACGGGGCGACCGCCCGGCATGGTTTCACTCGGCTTGGACTGAGAACCTTGTAAGGTCTCCGCGGGTACCAACCCCAGCTCTACTTTTGCTTCTTCTGGTGATTGGTATCCTGCAAGGATCGCAGGCTTTCGTTCAGGCATCTCATCGGGCTGCAAACCTGCAGCGATTGTCTCCCAGGCAGGCGGGTAAGAAGCATAGACCACTCCCGTAAGGCCATAAGCGACTTCTTCCCCAAGCTTACGAAGTTGGTCCCAGCGAGTTTGCCATTCGGCGCGGAGTTGGGCGGTCCAAGGAACGGGGATTATGTGTCCAGCTGATTGCACGATTCGAAGAGCGATATCATCCGGGTTCCACTGCTTGCGTATCCACCGTTCGCGTTCAGGGTCATCCTCGGGCACTGGCAGAATGATGCGATCGTAGAGAAGAATATCGGCGGCCAGTGACGCGAGATCCAGATGTGCCCGAACCGAGAACGCTGCCCAGCGCTGCCGCCGCTCAATTCCATTGGACATTTGTGAAGCATGACCTCCTTCGTTGATAGCTAAGAAACTCCAGGCCCCGTCCTGACAGGAGCTGTACTCAGCGCATAGCGGAGACCTTACCCGAGCGAACCTGCCTTCACCGAGTGCACCAGGAGAACATGAAACACTCCGTTATTCCCATGGATTAATTCAAGCAAGTCAGCACGACCGGAGAGGCGAGCCAGCAAACGGGAAAAGACCTTTGCTCCTCGGGCTGTAAGAGGAGAGCCATCCCGGGATATCGAAAAATGTTCAACCTTTTCGCTCCCCGCCAGATAGCGTCCAGTCGAGATTCTGTACCCCGACGAAGTGTGAGCGACGTGGACCACGGTAGGGTCTTGCCTCGACCGAGATCGAGACGCGGCATCGCTCGGCACAACAGAGTACAGGTGTCGCAGTGCGAGACTGATTTCCCGAGTGTGAGAGGGCCGCAGAAGCTCGAAACGCCGCGAGCGGTCGAAGTGCCGGTACATTCGGATGGCAATCATGATTGCAACCATTGCAGCCACCGCAATCGAATGCCAAGCTGTACCCTGCAGGAGCTTCGCCTGTTCGGCGAACAAAGCCGATAACGCAAGCGCCAGAGAAGTCCACTGCGCCTCGGAGAAGCCACAAAAGTAAGGACGGGCTACATCGCCGCGGAAGAACTCGAGGCAGAAACGCCCGCAGCCATAGACGATGACGTAGAAAAGAAGCACCGAGCCAGGCTGATGCTGTGTGAGCAGCAGGGTTAGCCCGCAAATGACGATGCTGAAGGCGAGAACAGATTCGACCGCTTGAATGGGGAAAAGCTTCACGCCAACTAAATAGTGAGGAAAACCGGCGCGGGCGTGGTCGTCGCGATATCGCACACCCCATCGGCACGGACGTCCGTGGCAGCAGCCGACGAGCAGGCACCCGATGCGGCCGCAGGCAAGGAACAGGCCCAGGCCGAGAACGAGCACGTCGAGATAGGCTAGCACTGGCCGGCCGGTGAGCCGCAGGAAAAGTGCCGAGGTGGCGAGGACCGCAATCTCGTGGTGGTAGTAGATGATGACCTCTCCGTGCGCCAGGGCTTTCGTGACCAACATCAGGACATAGAAAGTAAGGATCACGGTGCCAGTGATCCCGAGGAGAGTAAGCTCGGAAAGGCGGAGATGGCTGACGAGAAGGGCCGACTGGACGAAGGCGAGGAAGAAACCGGTGTAGCCGCAGAGCCGGAAGGCGGGAAGAGGGCGCTTGAGAACTAGATCTATGTAAGGCTCGTTGTCGTGGAGGCCGTTGCTCACATCAATTTGGCTGGGCATGTTGTTATTTGCCTCTTCGCGGCTTGGCGCACGCGCTATGCCGTCGTCTCGAATTCGTTGTTGAGAGGGTTCCACACTACCTTGAGCGTATCGAAAGTCTCCCGGTATTCCCTCCATTCATCGTCGTTGCTTACACCTCGCGCCATTCCAAGTGGTTCTACCCTTGTGACTGGAAGGACCCGTTCCAGAGCCCTCAGCGCCTGAGAGCGTAGCATTGCGACATGCCAGGTTTCGACGGACATTTCTTTCCATGCATTTGAACCGACCAAAAGGTCAACGCTGCCAAGTACGTCCGGGTTGGGAGCAAGAGGCTCAGCGCGTATCGCAGCCTCACGCGCGCACCAGCTTAGATACTGGGAAGGTTGGGTTGCCTCGCCGCCTGCTCTGTATCCTCCAACGAGCAAAAAAGGGCAATCTCGCACTAAATGAATTGGAAACAGGGGTGCCAAGTCAGGATCAGCTGGGAGACCTATGTCGGGCTGACCATAGTTTACGGCCGGCGGTCTGATATATGGGTCCTTTGGCTCGAATAAGAGACGAGCGATGAGTAGAACGTTCTCGGCACAAGGGGCGGCCGTCCCTGCGCTCTGGCAACACGAGTCGAGCAGAGCCAGGGATTCTTCGAGACCCAGAACTCGAAGAAAATTGACAGCTTTAAGCAACGGCAAGGGACCAAAATCGAAGCCGCGAAAGCCCGGCAGCGCCCCTATCCACGGTTGCAGTATCTCAATCTGTTGCAATCGTAGAGAATCCCGTTGTTTGGCCACTTTGGATCACTCTTCCGTAGAGAAATTGGCAGGACTACCGGGATTACAGCAATCGAATTCATTCTTGATTTTACGGTGGTATGCTCCTGCATCTGACCAGTCTTTTGGTTCATTTGTGGTTGAGGGAAGGGAGCGCGCCTCTGGCACATTCCCCCAGCTCGAGGGGGCCAAATATCCATCTATGTACTTGGCATAGCCCTCCTCGATGTTGGTACCTTTTTCCCCAGGTCGGCTGCCTGCAGCGAATGTGTCAGCGTTATGGCGCTGGTCCGAAGTGCCAATGTAGATCACGCCCTGACGTACCTGCCATCCTTCCCAGTAGGTTTTGGCGAAATCGTCTCTTGTTCTATCGCACTTTTCCCTCTTTTGATCGAAGACGACCTTTTGTACGACGAACCCATTAGTGTCTGCGGTTGCACCACTCAAACTCCATTGCGTACTCCACTCGTAGCCACCGCAGCCTTTCTCAGTGGGGCCAGCCGTGGTTCTGTGCCCTAGCGTGGCAGCTGCCCCTTTGTCCTTACTGCATCGAGATAGGCGCAAACCAGAGCTCCGGCACGGCCGACTCAGTGTCGGACTTCCATCGCTGTCGGATTTGCCCCAAAGGTAGGTAACAGCTCCAACGGCTGACCGGTCCGCATCCCGCTCAAGTGCGCTGTCGTCACCGTCCGATTTCCGTTGAGGAGTGGGAACTGTTTCGCCGCTGGATTGCTGCACAACATGCGCGAGTTCATGCGCGATTAGCGCGTCGCCGATCAGCGTACCGGGACGGTATTCCCCGGAGGCGAAGGCGACGTCGTTGCCAATTGTGAAGGCCCGCGCTTCCAGATCGGACGAAAGCTTCGCCGCGCCTGAATCGGTGTGCACGCGCACGCCTGAGAAATCGTGCCCGAAAGCAGACGACATCTGCGACTGCACGCGCGAATCCAGCGAGTGGCCCGAGCCCAGCTGCGATTTGACCGCTGCTGCATCATGCGCGGGTGCGGGTTCCACGCTTTGAGCTTTCCGCATAACACCGCCAGCGCCGGAATCCTGACTCTTGCCCTTTCCGCCGATGAAACCGAAGATCGCTCCCGCTACTCCGGTCGTCGCGAAGTCGTGAACTTTATCGAGCAGACTCTTCTGTCCTGTTATCTCACCGGCCATCTCGGGTGGCAGGTCGTCGACCTTGCCGGTCTTGGCCCAACTGAGCGCAGCTTTTTGGACCCGCACGAGCAGTAGACGAATGGCCTCGCGCGCGCTGCGCGCCCTGGCGGTCTCGGGTGCGTACTTCCGCATCGCGGCCTCGATGTGCGGGCTGCTCTGCTTCTCGTAGTGTGCCAACCATTTCTCAATGTATGGGCAGCCCTTGGTCGACTTTCCCACGGACATGAGCACTGCGTCGGCGGTGGCGCAGGCGTCGGTGCGCAGGAGCGCGAGGAATTGGCTCTTGCGCATTTGCTGTGGTTCGATCTTTTCAGCATCGTCCTCGATCACCAGCGGATGCGTCGCGTGGTGATGGGGTCCAGTTTTGGCCGGTGGTTCCTCCGGTGTCGCTGATTGTTCAGCGGGCGCGCGTTGAATGGAGAGCTCAGGCACGCGGAAGAGGGGGCCGGCAGCACTTCGATGGATGGTTTCCTCGTCCTCGCTGGCGCACTTGGCGCAGGGGGGCCCGCCAGCGCAGGCGCACTTGCGCCGGATCTTGGGCGCATGGGACGCCGAGACGACTCTTTCGGCGATACGATCCGCTTCTTGCTCGTCGGGATCGCCGGGCTGACTGACGCGGAGCTTCGCCTGAATCGCGCCTCCTTCGAGCAGTTGCCGCATCGCTTGGTTGCCGAGCGTCTGCTGGAACCCTAGGATGGGATTGGCTACTGAGCGGCCGGAGGCCGAGGCTGAAGTATGCGCTTTCGCCCTCCCCTGCTCGGTCGCTCCTCCTTGAACTTTAGTTTTCTCGCTCATCCTAGGCTTCCCATCTGCCAATTCGTCAATGCTTGACTGAGGTGCCGTAACCGGGGACCCTTGACTCCACGGCTCGCAGGCGCTCGTTATAGCGTTGGTAGTCAGCTTCCTGGGAAAGGGCTGGCTCAAGCGCTGTAATCGCCTGCAAGACCAAACGTGCAAAACGGATCCACTCCATCATGAAGGCCGCGAGCGGAACCACCGCTTCCTTGCCGGACAGTTCGCGGAACTCCGGGCTTGCCGATGTCCCCGATTCGAAGCGCACATGAACGGAGCTTCCATCGTTGTGCAGCAGCAGTTTTAGATCGCTTCCCTGCTCGTAAAAATAGAGTTCTTCGCGAGAATCTTTTTCAAGAAGCCCGTGCAAGACCGCCGGAACGCGTTCGAAAACAGTCGATAGGTCCGGCCGCAGATCGAGAGCGAGATAAACGTCCCCGATTTGCAGACTGAACTGCCCGGTATTGCCAGCGAGGAAATGTTCCAGCCCCAGAAACACTGGATTCGCATCGACGTAGTCCTGAGGTGTAAATGGAAGCGGCTTGGGCCGACTCTCCCAGGCATGGGAAATCTTGAAGACAGAGTTCATTGAGTCCCTCCAGAAAAAGGATAGGAGGTATTGACTGTCATGTCGGCCCTTCGAATCACCTTCACTTTACTCACATTTTCAACTACCGAGCCATCTGGCATGTAGACCTTACCCACCGGTTTTCCCATATCCACGATATTCTCCCCTTCTTTCAGGGGCGCGCGTTGTTCCGCCTCCACAATAAAGTTTTCATCCAGCCATTGCCCCTGAGGCGTACTTTTACCCACGGCTCGATCGATTAGCTCTTGCGCCGGGCGCTTTGGGCCATGCTCTAAAAGTGAATGACCATAGGCCTTGACGGACTTGGGGTTGCCCCAAGCGGCGTCGACCGGAATGCCTTCGCCGGGCTTGCGAAGCTGACCCGACTCCGCTGTTAAAGGTTTGCCTTCGACAGGTTCTTGCGGCGCCTTCGTGGTCGAAGAGGGAGCCGTTTTCTCCGGAGGACCTTCAGCAGGAACCTTCTGTGGCGTTTCTGGGGTGGGCTCCTTTTCGGAAGGAGGCGCCTGGCTCTGTCCTGCGGACTTTCCGCTTCCGCTGCCCGTGCTTCCGCTGCCTGAACCCGAAGCGCTCATCATCATCATCTGGGTTGTTGCGACCCCGACTTGAGCGACGGTCTTCGGAATGACCGCTGGGATGGTCACGGTCGCCACCGCTGGTTCAAGAACTCTCACGCCGCCGGCTCCTGCCTTTACCGCAACCTCACCGGTACGAACCGTGAAAGATGTAGCTTGTCCAGCCTTCGTACCCGCAAACGCAAAAGTTGCAAGGAACGCTTCGATTTGTCCGACCAGTTCTCCCCCCATGAGCACTTGTTCCTCCAGCGAGGCGTGCTGGTAGCGTTCAAGCCATTGGTCCTTGAGTTTCCGGAGACCGGACGGAATTCCCGCGATGGCAGCGGCGAGATCTCTGACATCCTGCTGATAGGCCTCTCCCCTTCCAAGAAGAGATAAGATCCAGTCGATGAACATCTTGAAGAAGCCGATCACGAGCTTGATGAGCCCGACAACCAATCCGACGATACCTTCAACGAACCCGACGGCGAGTCCAATAATGGCTAGTATGAGAGCAATCTCGAGATCAACCACACTATCTACTACGTCGATGATCGTGAATGCAGCCGACTGGAGTGAGTTGGGAAGCTTCGGCACAAACGCGCGGGCCATCGCTATCCCGGCTGTCTTCTGCGCCTTCATGCTAGCGATCATTGCGCGATAGATTTCCCATTTCTTTTGATCCAACCACTTGCCGGCTTCTCCCGTTTTCTGACCGAACCAATCGGATGCCTTTCCCAGGAGCGATTCCCGCTGGATGCGTGTCCCGTGAGAGATAGTCGTTCCGTTCCCTGCGGCATTACGGTTTTGGACGGCATGGGCGAGTTCGTGCGTCAGCAAACGGACTCCCGAATTCGAATGTGGGGCGTATTCACCTTCGCCAAATACGATGCGCTGTCCTGCAGTGAAGGCCCGCGCGTTTACGCTTCTGGCGGAAGACGCAGCGGCTTCGCCTGTATGGACTTTGACGACGCCGAAGTCATGGCCGAAACGACTTTCCATGTCAGCGCGTAGCTGCGGCTCGAGCGGTTGACCTGGACCAATTGTTTCTAGAAAGTCTTCGGAGTCGGACTCACCCGCCGTCGAAGCCTGGTTGGTCTCGCGATGAATGCCCTTGCTCTTCTCGGCTTCCTTCTGCCGGCAGGCCGGGCATATCTCGGCGCTTCCTTCGCAGGAGCACTTGCGATGGACCGTGGGTGAGACGACTTGCTCGGCCATGCGGTTGGCTTCCATTTCGTCGGGATCGCCGGGCTGGCTTACGTCCAATTTGGCGTGAACGTCGCCGGATTGCAGCAGACGCAACATGGCTTGATTGCCGACCGCCTGCTGCAGATTCGGGGCCCGATTCTGTGATGACTCCGATCGCTCCTTTGTCCGCGAACCCGTGTGCATCGGGCCAGTACGGAGGTCCTCGGGCGATATGCGGTCCTGTTCCCGCCTTTTCATGCCGGGCTCGCGAATCCTCAGTTCTTTGATGCCTCAGGCTTGGACGTTTTTGGAGTTGGTTTGGGACGCGGTGCTGCAGGGGCGGCCGCCGGTTTGGCCTTGGCCAACCCCCCTATGGCCGACGTCGTGCCGACATTGATCGCGTTGCCGAAGATGACCACGCTGCAGTCGGCGTTCACGATCGTGAGGTTGTAGTTTCCGGAACTAGCAGTCGTCTGCGCGATCACCGTCAGAGTTACGGAACTCAACCCGGTTTGCAGGGAACCGGTCTGACCCGAGACATTGACAGTAATGCCAGAACCAACGCTGTAAGTGACTCCCGGGCCGATCTCGAGATTCGCGCCAGCAACGGTCAGCGTGACGGCGGTCTGTCCGTCCGCAGGCACCGGCACAGGAGTCGTGGTAGATCCAGGGCTGGTCACCGTCTTAACAACTGTCGTCGAGCCCTGACACTGAGCCTGCCACCAGGTGGTGGACAGCGAGACCACCAGACGCCGACAGGTGCAGTTGTCAATCTGCGCAATGGAACCATCAGGATTGACCGTGACTTTCGCAAGGCACACCCAGGGTCCACAGGAACAATCCGGGCAGTTCGGGATCCCGCCGGTAATCAGTGCCTTCGCGGTGTCTGGCGTAAGCGCGGGCGCGGCATTCGGATCGCAGGCGTTACAGACGGGGCAGGTCTGCAAAACACCGATCTCGTACCCATCGTGCCAGCGCGAGTATTCGCAGCTGGAATCGTCGCAACCACATCCGATCGGCTGCACGCGAACTGGACGCATCATGCACTGCTTATACTTGATCGCGATGTAGAGAACATTTGTTGTAGCCGGTGGAGTGAATACCGGACTGCACCACGGATCTGGCGCATCGATGCAGGGTTCGCCCGTAACGCCGGAGCAGCCGCTGGTGCGCAAATCCACGGTTCGGCAGCAGTCCAAGATGATTTCGTCGCCGTAGGGACCGAGCGCGTACCCCTTTTGCACCTTGACCTGCCACGGCTGAAACGATGTCGAACCATCAGAGTTGGTGACGGTCACCGGACAGACCAGGGCCCCGCACACCACGCCCCATCCGTGGAGGAGGCGATTGTGCCGACGCATGCGGTCACGGAAGTAGTTCTGCTCCAGCGTCAGGTCGTCGGGCGTAATCAGCTGGCGCGGATAGTAGCGAGGAAGTTCTGCGATGGTGCTGTCGCAAACTGTGGCCGTTCCGCCGCAACAATTCGTCTTTGTGTTCATAGTTGCTCTCCTTCGTCGCCTTTACTTTCCACCGCGCAATTGGGGTTGACCCTGATTCAAAAATGCCAACAGCAGGTCGTAGAGCAGGTCTGCCGTAAGAACCATCGGGCGGACCGCGATATCAATGTTGTTTGCGGTATAGGTGTTCGGCTGGACCGGGATCTGAATATTGGCCAGAGCAATGCAACAGTCATCGATGGTTCCGCAACATTGGAGGCTTGCCACGTAAGTCGCCAGCATCGAGTAATTCAGGGCGCCTCCAGCGACGACGCCCTGCAGCGGCGATGTGGTCGAAGCGGGACAGAGTTTCCCATCGACGAGATTCAGACAAAACTTTTCCCGAATGGAGCCGGGAGTGCACATCGGCTGAGTGTCGCAGTCGCCACCGAGTGCCGGCGAAGGGTCACTCGGGCATTCGTGATAACAAATGACCAGGTGTTTATAGATTCCGTTATCGCCGCCGCAGGGGTCAGGAGGGGGCGGAGCTACTGGCGGAGCGGCGGATGGACCGCTTGTTGAGGAGGCTCCGGAGGCCGGTTGTGTCGCAGACCCGCTGGTGCCCGGTGCTGGCGGGGCCTGCGGACCCGGCAGAGGAAAGGTTACCGGCTGGCAGACGATGATTTCTCGTCCGCACTTATCGATAGCCACACCGGGTGAGACGGTCACGCTCTGATTGTCGGACCCGAGTGTGACGTTCAGGCCGCAGATCACACCGTAACCTGAAACCAGGCGGTTCAGGAGCCAGCGCTTCTCGTTGAAATACTTCTGCTCCATGTCGAAATGGAAAACATCGAGCAGCTTGCCGTAGTAATAACGGTTGCGGACCGGCGGGCACATGCACACTGCCGAATGCGATTGAGTTGCCATTGCTTCCTCCTCCCGGACACGAACTTCTTCAGCCCAAACGGGTAGATACGCCGAGGTGGCTTTCCGTCCCCAACAAACTGGGAGGCGCTCCCGCCAGCGACGAATCGAACCCGAGACCTTGATCACTGCCTAACGCGAGACTGCGCGGTGGTCCTGCCACCACGGTGTCGATACCGACGCGGCTTTGATACCCAACCCGAAAGCGCGGATCGATGATGCAAAGGTGATAGCTCGTATGCGCCGGCTTTTCCTGATTGATGATCGCGCGTACCCTGGCTAGAGACTCGGGACACATCACCTGGCCGCGGAAGACCTCGACGCTGAACTGATGCGCGACCTCGGTGAACAGTGGAGCTCCGAATTCCTCGTCAGATATCAGATGGGACTGATCGAGAACCGCGGAGCTCCCAACCACCGCCCCCTGCGGTTGCGCCGAGGCAAGCATGGTGGTCCAGCCCAAGCGGGAATTCTGGGTTTGTTCAAAAGCTTGTGTCGTACACGCGTTTGACGCGCACTCGTCGCAACAGCTGTCCGGGCTGGGCAAAGACCACCAGGCCATTTGGAGCAAAGGCTCTTCGATGGTGGCGTCCACGCCCGCAAACAATCGCAAAATCTCGCGCAGCCCGGCGCGTGTTCCGCGACGTCCCGACAATTCGAAAATCCTGGCAATGATCCGCCGCTTCTGCGTTTCGTCCCAGTTGTCGTCGAGGTCAAGTCCCAGGCAGCCAGCAAGCCACATAAGGAAGCCCTTGGGAGTGGCACACGGATCAAACAGTGCGGGCAGGTGGTCGATCTCGGATTCCACGCCGGCGAAAAAGCTTTCGAACAGGGAAAGCAGCCGCGCGAGAAACTCCCCGCAATTTGCGTTGTTCCGATATACGGCCGGAAGATATTGCTCGTAGGTGGGATAGTCGAACTCTACGCGTAATTGCTGGAGTTCGGGGCTTACGGTTCCGTCGCCAGAAAAGGAAGCGCCCACCCAGAGGTACTTCGACTTGCCACACTCAACCTTCTGCTGGTTGTCACAGTTATCCTTCGCGCGTCCAATATAAAGCTCGGTCACGTCGAGATTCGCCGTGTCGCCAATCGATTGCCACTTTGGGTCGGAAAAAGGATTCGTCGAACTCGGATCTACAACGGGTGGCTTCGAAAGATCGCACGAGGCGTAGGCATAGAGGTCGAGATGAGCGTTCGCTGGCAATGTCCTGCCAATCGCCTGCAAGCGATGCCATTGCACTTTGCGATGGTCAACCTGCAGGGGCTGAGTAGGGTCCAGCCAGAGGGAACCGGCAGTGACGTAGCCGGCGCGCGCCGAAAGCTTGTTTGGCGTTAGCGAATCACCAGAGTGGACCCACAATCCGCCTTTGCCGTCGAGGAACAAGGCTGCAACCGGTCCAACATAACCGAGCGCGGCTCCAACGTAGCCGAACGCGTCCGCAATCTGAAATCGCAAAACACTTGAGGAGGCGTTGACGCCGATGTAGACAGAGTTCCCAGTGGCGGCCAGACCCTGTGGTTCCGTCAGGTGTGCATCTTGAATACGGCGAGGATTCCCCGCTGCATCGAGCACTGGATTACCGTCGGCAGCGAAGACAAAAATGGCTGCCGAGGAACGATCGGCCACAAAGATCCAATCCGCGCCGTTGTGTTCAGCGACGGCAATGTCGACGGGCTCTTGCAGCAAGCCGGATGCCAGGACGTTGTCCGAGAACTGCGGAACGACGCCACCCAGGGCGTTGAATTTCTGGACTCGCTGGTTTCCGTAATCGACGACGTAGACATTGCCGGCCGAGTCTCCGGCGAGCGTCCAGGGTGTATCAAACTCGCCGGGATTGGAACTCGGCTCAGGTGTGCTGCCAGTCGACTGTCCCCAGATCCCTACCAATTCGAACGTGTCGAGCTCGAAGATCTTGATGCAGTGGTTTCCACTGTCGACCACAAATAAAGAAGAACGATTCGAGGGAATCAGCAGGCCACGAGGTGTATTGAAGCTCGTCGGACCGCTCCGGGATCCACCCATGCAGGGGACGAGTCCAACCGCGCCGTCGCAGCCCAAAATTCGCCGGACGCTGTTCGTGGAAGGGTCGGTGAAGTAAAGAGTTCCACCCGCGTCCATCGCGAGTCCTGCCGGCCCGTCGGGAACTGCTGCTGTTTTCACACTATCCGGGATCGCGACTGTAGCGCGCGGCAGCGAAGAAAGCTGGAGTGCACCTTCCTTCCGCGACTCGAGGCCGTTCCATTTGAATTTCAGCCAACGGCCGCCGCGATTGAGGAAAAAGAAATTGTCTCGGCTGATCTCTGTCATATTGCTCAACCCTCAACTCCCATCCACCCGACCTTCCAGTTATTGTTCAGGGCGTTGGTGATGTCTGATTGCGCCGGCACAAACGTTTCGTTGATCGGAGCGATCACCGGGAAAATCTGGGTGGTGAAGCCCTTTGGGGTCAGCGTGGTATCGGGAGGGATGCTCAGCAAGGCATCCATCACAAAGGGAGACAGATTGCCATCAGAATTTGGGAACGAGATAATTCTCGGCCCAACAATCCGCGCGGTGTAGAAAGGAGTCGACTGGAATGCAGCTGCGGTGGTGTCGACCGATCCCGTGTACAGGTACGAGCCAAATGGCACCACGATCACGCTGTTGCCAGTCGGCGTTCCGGCGCCGATATCGACAAATTGCCAATTCGGGTTTTGCTCAACGCCACACGCGATGCGAGGCTGCCGGGGTGGCCGCGCGTTCCGCCGCGGCACGGTCGATACGGGCTGCTTCAACTGGCAATTGAAAATTTCCACTTGTGCCAGAACAAGAAATAAACCCCTCTGGATGCGATCTTTCAGTCTTGGGTCTGCCGGCTGGTGATTGGTAGGGTCATCGCTGAGCCGGACCCAGCAGAAAACCGGTTCCTCGCGCAAACGAATTACTCCAGCGGGCAGGCAGATTCCGGTGCGGGTCTCAGAAGGCGTGAGTTCCGTATCATCGGGATAGGAGACCGTCAGGTCATAAAACACAGAGCCGCCGGAACCGTTGTCGGCCACCGGGGGAATCTGAAGGACCTTGCTCTCGGTCAGAATGATTTCGCGACCGCAAGAGTCGATGGCATAGCCGGGGGAGATCGTGACCTGCCGATCGCCGACGTTTCCCACGACTTGAAAGCCGCTGCCCACACCTGCCTGATGCAAGCTCTGGTTGTGCAGCCAGCGCATTTCGCGATTGAAGGCTTCGAGTGCCTGCAGGTCGGAAGCAAACAGCCGCTCTCCGTTGAAGAACTGGATCCGCTCCAGGAATTGTGTTGAGCCGATAATTGACATATTTCATCCTTGGTCACGAATTCCGTGACGAATCCATCAATCGGGTCGGCGCGGCAACGGCCGCGGTCTTCTGCTGCCCACAGCAGGAAACATCTGCTTGCATCTGACATCCGACCCAGCTGACGTACAGCTGTTGCTGGCGAGCAAACAAGGAAAAGTCCGTGGGATCTGTCACAAAAGTAAAGCCCGGCCCAGTAGGAGCTGCTGCAGCCCGTCGTACCTGCTCGCTGACTATCCCCAGGGTTGGCAGCTCGATCACCTGCAACCAGAGGCGAAAGGTAAAGCCACTAATCGATTCATCCGCGAGGCTAGGGAAAATGGCGGGAGTCAATTGCTGCGTTTGCGCGTTCCACAACGAGCCCTCGAGCCAGGCAAAATAGCAGGGAATCTGGTTGAATCCCGCGGCCGAGGTATCGACCCAGGTCTCTACTCCGATGAAATCGGTCACCGGACTGTCATTGGCATCGAAGAGGAATCCGGCACTCCACGGATCCCACGGGGTGTCGCCAGGGATGGTGGTGCCACTCGCGAGCAACGGTCGTGACTGGGGCCGAACGCTGGGGCGCAAATGATACTTGCGTAGCCGGCCCGTCCCCTTGGTGTAGTCCACTGCACAGAGTGAGACGCCTTCTGACGGATCGACTTGATCACCCATTATCCAAATGAACTCTGCCGTCCCCGCCGCGATGCAACCGGAACCGGTCCAGCAGGCTTCCATGCTTTCATCTGCTTTCGGTGCCTGTGCCGGAGCTTTGTAGCGCATGAGTAAACTAATCGTGCCGGTGAGACTAAGAGGAGCATTCGCCGGCAAACGTACGATTTGAGACTTTTCCAGGATCAGTTCGCGGCCAAAGCAGTCATAGGCGACTCCAGGCGAGACCAGAACTCCGGTCAAAGCGTCAGATGGATAGGGCGAGCAATTCAGGCCTTCAGCGACACCGTAGGCACTGTGAAGCGCGCGGTTGTGCCACCACCGCCGTTGTGCCTCTCCGGCCTCGATGTCTCGGAAATCCCGTGAACGCAGCATCTGGCCCTGCCAGTACTGCACTCGTTCGAGTTTCCGCTTCTCCGGTTTACGCATCGAATTCACCTAAAGAACCGTAATCTGGTGCGCCCCGGCCCCAACCAGCCATGTCGGACCGAGGCACACGTTTCCACATTGCGGCTGGCCACAGTTGGCTACCAGGGCTAGAGTCGCGACGTAGTCGACTCCCGAAACTTGATTGATGATCTTCATCACTTCGGACCGATAAACGTTGCGGCCAAAGGGCCATCCCGAACCGTCTGGGCCGCCGGTCAGCGGGTCGAAAAAGCCGTTGATAGCTTGGGTAATTGCTTTCTGGAGATTCGCGCGGTTTGTGCCTGAGACCGATTGCACGGTGGCTTGAACTTGAACTTCGAGATAAGTCGGAGCCACGACTTCCACACGCGTGCCGATCACCCTTCGAGGACGGAGATGGGCGGTTACGGCATGAAGCATTCCTGGAGTTGGCACCGGACGCCCCGCCGGGAGATACGGCACGACGATGACCGTGATCATCCCGGGCGCCTTGTAGCACGGGAAATCCGGGTGCATGTTCGCGATGGCTGTGACGCGCGCGATGCGAGTTCCGGGAGTGGCCACGGCGAGCCGCATGTAGTCCGCAAGGGTGACAGCTCGTTCGCTGCTTTCCACCAGTTGGTCAGCTCGTCCCGCTGCCTGATCGATCGTCTGAGCTGCCGATCCGCCGGATGCGGGCAGAGGATTCTCGATTGATGCCAGCTCCGCTTTCAGCTTGGTCCATCCATCGGGCACGGCGGTGGGATCGTATAACTGCGCACGATTGTGGGGTGAATCGGCAAGCTGGTTTACCGTCCGTGCTTCGAGATTGCCGGCTTGTGCGGCGGTCGAGAAGTAGGCTGCGAAGATTTCGCAACCCTCCGGCGGTACTCGTCCTTTTTCTCCATCGCCAAATCGTACGGCGCCGCAGGTGGGGTCAAGCACAGCGTGAAAGTCACCGCGGTGCGAGGCGAAGAAGTCCTGGCGGATTTCCCACGAGTACCAAGCATCATTTTCCAACGTGTAGAGACGAAACCCCGAGGTTTTGATGGGAGGATTCGCGAGGGTCTCATGCTGATGGGGGAAACCCGTTCCGAACCCCAGGAACATCGCTTCGATAGAGAGATTTCCCGCAGGCGGTGGCTGGAAGCTTAGTATGCGGAACTCGGGGTCCCCGGGTTTACCGAGGCCGAAGGCGAGGTGCACGATACGGCTCTCCTCGTCCAGTTTCAAAGTTACAGTTGTCAGATCGTAGGGATTGGGTGGGCCGAGCGGACCATACACGATGGTTGGGTTTGGATTGATGTCGAACGATGTCCACGCAGGCACCGCCTGCTCCACGACGGCTGCATTGAAAGCGACATCTTTGAGCGACGGAGGGGCATCGTACCTTCCTGCCTCGAAGCGGCAGCGGACATAATAATAAGGTGTCGCGACGGCGCCGATGCTGGTGGGGGACACAGTGCCGGGCAAGCGAAACGTAACCGCACCATTGAGTGTGAAAGACCGCGTATCGTCTGATACTTCGTTTTTTGCGGGATCCAGGGCCGTCCAATGCGCCTGCCCACCAGTGTTGTTCAGGTATTCCCAAACAGTTCTTACGCCATAGTGCTTCAACGACGGATACTGGTCATCACTTGCCTCTGATGCAGGCTTCAACGCCGGTTTCTGGCAAGGATTATCGACTATCGGGTGACAGTGCTTTTCGATTTCGCATAATTCGTTCCGTAGCCGTTGACGGTCCAAGAGAGTCGAGTGTCCGTCGGCAAAGGTTAAAAAGAGAGTCGCCGATTGAGCGGGAATCCAGGGATCCGAGAATCCGAGGTAGAACTCGGCGCCCGGTTGCGGAGCGCTCCCGAAGGGCAACATTACCGCACGACGCTGCCAGAGTGGAGTCAGGTCGTGGTATCCCGCAGCGTCGTGGAACTGCAGCGCTTTGAGAGTGCCGGCTGCTAAAGCGAGCGATCGCAACGTGCGGAATCGCTCGGTTGTGCCGGATGGATCCACGCCTGCAAATTCAACTCCCGCAGGCACGATGATTGGTGAAGTTGTCGCAGGAAGCCCGGTCGCCAGCGTCAGGCTTAGGACGGCATGCGCAGGATGCGGAGGGTTCGGCCTTACGCCCACCAGCGCCAGAAACTTAAGCCGCATGTCGTCGGATATCTGATTGAGCTGATAGATATCCATCTCTGCAATGGCGGAGAGGAGTTCGACAATGGTGATTCCAGGGTCGGAGTAATTCTGATCCGTCCACTCCGGGCCGTAGACCGGGATGAGTGAGGTACTCTCCTCAACTAGGTCCGCCCAGGTGCGATCATCGAGATTAGGCAACAACAATGGCATGCACTTCAGCTCCACATATCCCAGATCGTTCCGACGACCGTTCCAAAGCTCACGAACTCGTTGTCTCGCCTGGTGAAGGTGAGTTCAACATCCGCAACACCGCCTGATTCCCAATCAGCCGTTGCAGGCCGAGAAGTTCGCTTGCACTGGATGGCGTGAACAATGGAAATTGGCACGGCGTGCTCTTCTTGAGCGCATCGATGACTTCTAGCGCATCGTTGTTTTTCTTCTTGTTTCGTCTCCAAAATGCCCACCACATCGTTGCTCCGCCTGCTGACTATCCACCAACTGACTATCCACCAACCGGCAACACAAGACTGACCTTGAACTGGCCAGCCACTACAACTTTTCCAACAGGGATTCGGACTTCGTCTCCCTGCAACACGCCGTTCACAAACAGAGCAAGCTCCTGCACGTAGTCCACTCCTGCAACATCTCCCAAAACTGCTGCGACATCCGAGGTATGCACACTGCGGCCCACCGCCCACCCGCTTGCCGAGGGGCCGCCAGTTAGCGGGTTGAAGAAGGCCGCGAGCGCATTGAGTGCATCTTGTTCGACGCTTCCAGCTTTTGCGGGATCCGTTGGGGCGAGCGTGGCTGTCACGTCGATCGGCAGATACTGAGGCGCGACGACATTGATTCCCCCTGCCGCTGCCAAGTCAAACGGGGCGTGGTCGAGAAGAAAGTTGCGTACCTCGTCGCGCAAACCCGACGAGGGCATCGGCTGCGGGTCCTGGCTCTGCGGGATGATCATCACCGTGACCCAACCAGGAATCTCGATGCCCGAAGGGTCCGTTGTCGGGAATGCCCGTGCGACGGCCACGCCTGCAGAAGCCTGTTGCGCCAACGCTTCGTAGTCTTCGGGAACGATAGCGCGATTGCGATTGCGCAGACCGTGTGGAGCGCGTTGCTGAAATTCTGCAAGCGTCTCGCCGTCCGCGCCACCTTCGCCGGCGCGTGGATTGGTTACGCCTTGCACGCCCGACACCGCACCCAGCAATTGCGTGATGGTCGCGGCTTGGACGTTGCCTGCAAGACCACCGCCAGAGCGGAAAGATGCAGCTTGGATCGCTGCACCAAGGGGAGGGATCGTACCGGAATCGCCGCTGCCGAAAAACAACCGCCCCATGGCGTGATCCAGTACATAGACGCGATCCCCAGGACCGGATTCGAAGAAATTCTGTTTCTCCTGCCATTGAATAAGGACCGCAGTCACGCTCTTGGTCTTGTCGCGAATCAGATGTACGTCGCCAAGGATGATGTCGGTTTGAGGGCCCTCGGCCGCGATCAGTGCCTCCAGCTTCGTCACGATGTTCGGGTCGTCGGGGACAACTTGCATAGCAAGACCGCGCCATTCTGTATTGGCTCGTGGACCGCTTAGCTCCTGAACTTCGATCTCTTGACCAGGAAGGATGGGGATCTGGTTGAACTTGAAGATTTGGTTTGGAACACCGGTGCTTACACCCAGGGGTGAATTTGTATAGGTCTGCCACTGGGACGCCCATACTGCATTGGTATAGACATGGTTGATCGTCGCTTCATTGGGCGGGCCGTCTTCCTTGAGCCTTCCCCGCAACCAGTAGAGTGGCTGATCAAAGCGCGCCAGAGACTGTGCGTCTGCTTCGGGAATGAAAGTGATCATGCCGGGCAGCGCGAGCTGCTGAGTTTCATCTTCCGCCACAACCTCGGCCCAACCAGCGCCGTTCCAGTATTCCCACACCAGTGCGGGACCTTCAGTGACTCCTGCCTCTTCCGCAATGTCGAAGTAGATACCAAAATTATTTACCGGCAGGAGCTTGTCGAACCCCAGGTAGAGCGCCGGCGTGACGTCGCCGACGAGCTGATAAGGAGGGAAGGGAAGGCCCGGCCAAAGCGCGTTGTTCGTGCGATCCACGAACTGGAAATCGTTGTAGGTAAACACTTGCTCGAAGGGGAAAGGCCCGTTTAACCACTTGTAGCTGACGCGCAGATCAGCGAGCACGGGAGCCTGGGTCACCGAGAACGAAATCGATCGTGGAGTCGAACGAGGTGGGAATGTGATGGTCTCGTCGTATCCGTATCTCCCGCTCGAAATGCGAACACGTACCCAAAGCCCATCTTCATTGTTTACCTTGGTGGAAACCATGTCTCGCGGAACCGTGAATCGAACCATCTGCGGAGTCGTGAAATCGGCGCCACTGGCAGGAGGAAGCAGTTGAACCCAGTCGTAGCCGTTCCAGTATTCCCATGCAATCAAACGTGTTGCCGGCGTGGCTCCCTTGGTGGGAAGCGGGCCGGGAATGATGGCGTTTACGAAAATCTCAACAAACGCCCCCGGTTTGCTGAACGCTTCCTGTTGCTTGAAGTAAAAAGCAGACCCCGGCTGCGGCAGTGGTCCGAACGGCAGGAACGCCTTGGTTACATCGAGGGTCTTGCCGCCGGCGTAAGCCTTGTCGACGCGCAACCCTTGCACGGAAAACGTGAGGTCGATTTCATTTCCGATTCCCGTTGCCCCCGAGTAGACTGCGCTGACGCTTGCCTGTTCACCTAGAAAGACTGCCGTAAATGTATAGGTGGCGCCGACCACTAAGCTCTGGTTGTCGGTGAAATTTCCGGTTGAACCGGTGTTCTGGCTGACGGGGTTATAGGATGGATCGGTGCTGCTTATCGAAATTGGTACGCCGGCAAGCGGGGAGCCGGCCGCATTGGTCAAAACGACTGTGATCCCCGTGATGGAGAGAGAAGGGACGATATTGCATTGCAACGTCGCTTCAAAGTCCTGCTCGATGACGGTAAACAGCCGAAGCGTCTCGGTCTCGGGCAAAACACGATTCGGATCTGGGAGTAAGGCTTGCGCCAGTCGTGCGCGAACCCAGTAGGAATTAACGCCATTCACCGTGGTCTGGGAAGATTGAGCGCCCTGTACCTCCAGCTGGATCGATCCGTTTACCGACAATCCGTTGGTTCCGTCAAATCCTGTCTTTACCGGGTCGAGGCATGTCGCTTGGTGCGGGATGAACCCGCGCCAAACCTGGCCGTCCCAAAACTCCCAGGTGATATCGAGAGGAGAGGAACTTGCCTGCGCCAGGTCAAAAGTCACTTTCAGTTTGGTTGTCCCGGCAAATGCCAAGTACTGGCTGTGTGCAAGGTAAAGAATGTGGTCTGTGGGCTTGAGTTGCAGATTCTGAAACAGTGTGAAAGTCTGGCCAGCAGCGAGCGCTGTGGAATGATCGATGTACTGATCACGTCCCGGCCACAAGCTAATAACTTCGGTGAGCTTGGCCGCGGCGACGGCCGCATCTTGCTCGGTCGAGAACACAACCTGTTGCGAACTGCCGGGAGGAGGAGGCGCGGCCACTTGTGTGCCCTCGGGCGCGGAGGTATCGGGGGCGCCATCGCTCAGGCTGAAAACGATGGGTGCACGGGCGGGCTGAGCCGGGACCACGCGCAATCCCATGAGATCGAGAAAAGCGAGCTTTTCCTTCGGCGGAGCCTGATTGAGCCGTTGCAGGATGGCGACAATCAGGCGGGCGAAAATCGGTCCAACCGCGGCACCCGTCGATTTGGCTGGTGGGTTCCACTGCGGAAGATAGCCGTGCCGGCGCGTCTCGAACTCCGACAACACGGCGTTCACGTCGCGAGCGTCCACTGGAGGTGTGACCCCTGCCGTCATGCCGCGCCCTCCTCCAGGAAGTAGGGGTAAACCAGGTTCTGCAGGGTATTGGTCACGCGGACCATATAAGTGATTGCGATCAACAAGAGCCCCTGGTTATTCGGATCGATCGTTACTTTGACTTGCTCGACTGTGATACGCGGCTCCCATTTCAGTAGGGCTTCCTCAACCCGCGTCTGCACCTGTCGCAGGGTCGTCTGGCTGAGTGGGCCGAAGACGAAAGACCGCAAACCTGCGCCAAAATCCGGTCGCATTAAGCGCTCGCCCCAATCGGTGCTGAGGATGATCCAAATCGCTTCATGCACGTCTTCTTCATACTTGGCGATCTCGGTCGAGCCATCCGTGGCGGCGCAAGGCGGGAAAGCCCAGCCTATCCCCAGGAAAGCCTTTGCTGAATTCGCTGCGGCCATATGGTTTCTCAGTCACCGATCATTACGGTCGGGCACCCGATTGCAATGGCATTCGGCGGGCCCGCTTCGACGATCATGTCTCCCATTCGGGCAGCCGGGAGCCCTTCAATCAGAACGGTCAGACTTCCCAGCGCGACCACCCCGCCCACGTGCGGCACCAATACCGTCACTAGTGGGCAAGTGTGAAAATCACCCTCGGCACGCCACGCCGGCATTCCGCCGATCAGAACCGTCGGACTGCCAGGGCCCGGCGCCAGAGGCGTTCCATGGCTGGTCAAGTCGCCGATACGAGCTGCTGGAGGCATGTCTTCTCCCCTTCAATTCAGCGTTATGAGGTCGCCTTCCACCTGCACAATCCCGGTGGAGGTAACATGAGTTAAAGTGTCGCTCTTGATCTCGACGCTTAGACCGTCGAGGGTGATCGTTCCCAGCGGCGCTTTCAACGAGATGTCCCCAGTTGTCGACTGAATCTCGATGCCCGGCGGCGTGCCTGCCATGTTGAGGCTGATCTTCAGCAGGCCTTCGGTCGTGCTGATTTCGATCTTCGTGGGATCAAGCGTGACTTGCTGCTGCGTGCTGGTTGTAATCTTGACCGATTGCAACGCGTCGTCGAACTCGACGGTGTGGCCCACCGGGCTATCTTTCAGGCCAGTTTGAAGTATGCGCTTGGTCATGAAGTCGGTGGGAATAGTGGCTGGCGGACGATTCAAAGTGCTCCACAGGCCTCCGATGACGTAGGCGTCGCGATGATCGTTCTTGTTGAACGCTACGAGCACTTCGTCATCGATCTGGGGAATCCACAGAAAGCCGCGGCCGGACCCGCCGCCGACGCCAATCACCCGTGCCCAGGGATCCAGGTCAGGAAAGGCGGGAATGTGCACCTGTACCCGGCCTTCGGAAAAAACGTTGAAGTTGCCGGTCACCACGCCGGGAGCGATTCCAAAACCGGCTTCTTCTTTCTCGGTTCCGGAAAACCATTCCAGTAATCCAGTTGCCATCGGCTGCGTTCCTTCCGGCTATCGCCGAAAATTCCATATTTAGTGAATCGATTGTCCTTGGACTCGGAGCAATCCCCCGGGCCCACCGGGAACAGGGATTCCCCCGAACCAGACTTCCTTGCGTACTTTGAAATTCGTTTTGTAGCCGCTGCCGTCGAATGTGTGAGTTGTCGAAGTGATCCGGTACAGGCCACTGAACTGACTTCCCAAGCCAACCAGGTTGATGACTTTGCCTGCCTTGATCGCTGGGTTTCCGATCGTGCTGCCGCTGCCGGTGAGCCGATTGTTCAAACGAGGCAGCAACTCGGTGAGGATGTCACGCAGCGCGGTGGGAAATCCTGTGGGTTTGACTGAGATGGTCTCTGACGCCTTTCCGCCCAGGATGCTGCTGATGTCGCCCAGACCCGGATAGATCATCAGGTTGAAAGCGGCACGATCGTAATCCCAGTTCACGATGATGGTGAATTCAAGTTGGAGCGTGGAAATCCAGACGCGCGCGGAGACGCCAAAAACATCACCGACCGTAGTCAGGCGAGGCGCGAACTCCATGAGCGATTGCCCCCATTGCAGAGTCACGCTCGGCGAGTAATCTTGCATGAGGAACTGGAAACGAAGCACGTAGCCCTTGGGCTCGAGGGTATGGTCGATGTACATCTCCCAGCCATTGTCTTTTGCGATCTTGGTCAGGAACTCGAAGTCAGTTTGCCCGACCTGGGTACGCACTGAATGCTGTGCCTCCTGCGGTGCCAAGATGTAGCTGACCAGGCTCATCAGCGTGGACAATGCCGCGCCGATAGGATCTGGGTCGGGAATCAGGAGATTGGTGGCGCTTACCAGCGAAGCCACTACTGGATCGGGCAAAGGCAGGATGCCGACGGTTGGCAGCTTGATGGCAAATGCACGGTCTACCTTGCCGTGAGTGAGGCGCTGTAGAAAGTCGTGCGCGGTAACGTGGATGGTTGGCATACCGCCGTTGGGGAAAGAGGGTTCGACACCAGTGATTTCGCCCACGAAGACTTTCTCTAGCGGGTCGGGGGCGTACCCGATGGAGAGCGTGAATCCGTTGTCTACAGCCAGCAAAGGATTGTCCAGCCACTGCAGGTTCTGATTTGCGAAAGTGACTTCAACGCTGTCCGAGCCTTCGATTCCAGCGGTCCAGGCGACGCTCGTGATGGCTCCGCGCAAAGCGGCCGGCAGATTGGAGCCGTTAATCTGAATGGTGAACATTGGCCCGAGTTGTGGATAGCGCGCCATTTCAGTTCAATACGACTCCTGTGCTGGGATCGGTAAACGGCAACGGTGGAATCTGAATGAGCTGACCTGGAACGATCGCACGCGGATCTACCAACGCATTTGCCAGCGCGATGGGTCGCCACTTGGTGGCATCTTCGTAAAACTGTGCGGCGATCCCGCTGATGGTGTCGCCTTGCTTTACCGTGTAAGCCTTGTGAAAGTCGGGACTCTGCAGATTGGCTTGGCTCACCTGGGTTGCGGCGTCGAGGTACTCATTGAAGGTCACCGTCAAACGGGCGCGTCCGGGCCTGCCATCACTGAAGAAGCGGATGAATTTCTGATTGACCTTCGCCAACACACAGCGAAAGTCCAGTGTTCCCCATGTGACCTGGAGAACCGGTGGAGTGTGCAAGTCGGAGTTGATCGCGAGCAGATTGAAAATCTGCGTGGTCTGGGTCCGCACGTCCTGCTGTGTATCGAAGGTGTCGAAGAAGAGTTCCATGTCGAGCGTTTGCAGGTTGCCATGCACGAACTGGAGCAGTGGGGAAGTCAGCCCGGGGATCGCCTGCGAGGCATAGTTGTTATCCTTGTTCAGGCTGTACTCTTCCGGATTAAAAAGGGCGAAGAACTTTTGCCCGGTTTGTTCGTTCAGGATTTGTACTCGCTCCATGACTTTGTCCCCTAGATTCGTCCCATACGCTCACGCGCTGCCACCAGTCGCCGGTCAAGTTGCTTGAGAACGGCGTCGGTGATCTGCGCAACGTTTGTGTTCAGTTGTGGCTGCGCGATCGGGTCCCTCCGTTCGCCAGCAGATCCAATGCTGCCGGCTGAATCCTGTTGCACGCGAGGCCGAGTTCGATCGACTACGACGGAAGGGCCGGACAGCAGACTCGGCGTGCTTTTCTCCCTGGAATTAAGACCCCTCGCGAAGGAGAAATCTTCTACCCGGCGGTACTGTCTCGGAAGGCGGTGTGCAATGCTCTCGGCCGTTTCGTTGAGCGGCAGGCGGGGAATACGGTCGGCACCCACGAGCTGCAGCGGAAATGCTTGAGAGTGCTCAATCCGTGTACGCACCTGGTGTGCTCGAGGAGCTTCGCGGGCGCGCTTTCCCACCGCGATTGTGCTCAACAGCGTCGTCTGGAGCGTCGTGTTCCATCTGGATTGCAAAGAACGAGCGCGTCGAGCCGCATCCTCGTCGGACGCCGATCGAGAGCACGGAATTGACAGCCGGTCGGAGAGCCAGCGCGTCGATTCCCGTAGCAGAAGTACGGTTCGCTCGGGTATCGAAATAGGTGAGTACAATCTCGGCGAATCCGGCAGCAGCAGTCTCCGCGGTCCCGGAATCCAACTCCGCGCCATCCGCAACAAAGTCATGTTTTCGCGATACGAGGACCCTGCCAGAATGCGGCGAAGAAGTCTTTCGACCAGGGCGAGCGCCCAGAGTAAATGGCGAGACGGCCGCGAGGGTGTCCCGAAGCGAAAGCGCAGAATTGCCATCTGCGTTCCGTTGGGAACCCGTCTACGAAAGGCCGGGATTGAAGCCGCTCTCATCATGGCTCTCGTGGTTAACCCTCTCGTTGATCGCTGAAATCTCTTTCACCCAGCGGATACGATCCATATGCTCCAGGTTGACAATCACTTCAGGCGCCCAGTGAAAGTGATAAGCGACGAAGGCTACCTCCTCGTACAGCGTTTGCAGGGGGTAGCCTAGAACCCCCCCTCAGCATTCAACTCGACGTGAAAGGAATGCGAGCACTGCGGACACACGGCGGCCAGGCTGGCTTTCCCTTCGCGATTGACCCGGTTATAGAGTTCCTGCAGGTACGCCAGGTCCCCGGCATACAGCCCCTCGATGACTTTCGGCGTAACTTGCGAAACCGATCCAAGTTTTGTGATCACGCGCGAGAGCAGCACAACGACGAGATAGGCCTGGTTGGACTGCACGCGCGGATCTTTCAGCGGCAGGATTTCGTCTCCCGCCGTCGCCAGGCGCATCACGCCGTCTTTGTGGAGATTTCCTTGTTCATCCACGTACCCGAAGGGAAGTGTGAAGTTGTGCTCGGTCTGAAACATGAACCCTCCTCTGGCCGCTCCCAGCAAGCGGCCTCCTTGACCTTCCGATCAACCGCGCAATCGATCTGAGATGCGGTTGCTAACCGATCTCAACGCGCTCACACGAAATGGTGAGAGTGTGGATCGTCAGTTCATTGCCCTTGGCGTTATAGGCGGCACCATCCCACTTGCTTGCCCAGGCATTGAAGAAATTCCAGCGGGTCTTTTCATTGCCCGTGTCGTCCAGTTGAACCACGGAACCATTCTTCCGCTGGAGATTTCCTTTCACCCCAGCCAGGTGCCAGTTGTATAGGTCCTGATTGTCAGTTAGGCCCCATTTGAGCGTGATGTCGGGATAACTCGCTTTTCCCGGAAACTTGCGCACATTGATTGGGTCGGCACCCTCCCGATATTCAATGACCTCCAGATGCGACCCTATTGCACTGCATTCCATGAATCCGGCCTGTTGAATGCCTTGAATTTCCACTCGAAACCGAAATGATTTGTACGGATCCTGCGGCTGCGCCATACAGTTCCTCCTAGGTTGTGGCTTCCTGCAAACTCGCGCCCGTCGGGTCTTGGATTACTTGGAATACGATGAATTCGGCCGGGTGCGTCGGCACCACCGTCACTTCCACAATGAGCAGTCCCAGGGCCACGACGGCCCCGGTGTTCAGCGTTTCGTCTACCCGGACGCGAAACGCCTGCTCGGGCGTAGCGCCAAAAAGATCTCCCGCCTGCCAGAGTTGAGTCAGGAAGTCCGTCACCAGACGCTTGATCTGCTTCCAGGTCGTGAGATTGTTCGGCGCGAAAACAAACTCGCGAGTACCCTCGCGAAGAGTTTTCTCGATATAGAGAAGCAGGCGGCGTACATTGACATACCGCCACGCTGTTCGATCCGGGGGCGCGATCGTTCGCGCTCCCCAGATGACGATGCCTGCGCTTGGAAACGAGCGGATCACGTTGATGCCAGGCTCATTGAGCGGGCCTTGGTCCGCGTCGCTCAGCAGCACTTCTACCGAAAGGGCACTCGCGATAGGCTCGTTCGCCGGCGCATGAGCTACGTCGAAAGTGTTGTCGTTATTGGCATAGACCCCTGCGGTATGTCCCGAGGGTGGCACGAAAATCTGGCCGCTGCCGAAGGGATTGGAGATTCCAATCCAGGGGAAATATAGAGCGCCGAATCCGTTGTTGGAATTCAGGCCTTGTCTCTGGTTCTGCACCGCGGTGAAGGTGAAGGCGCTTGCAGGCGTTTCCGACGCATCAAGAATTGCAAACCGGTCCTGCATGCGCTCGCAATGCGCAACCATGTAGGCTTGGATCGCTTGCGTGTCGACTGGCTGGAAGTGCGAGTTTGCCGTGGGCCAGGTAGTGATCGCGTCGGGAACACAAAGCAGATCAACGTCGAACTTCTGAAGTGCGTCAATGCCTTTTTGATAGTCCGAGGCAGCCAGAGAATTGAGTGTGTCATCTTTGCCATGCGCAAGATTGGTAGCAGCGATAGGGTTTGGGAGATTCTTGGGCGGTTGCGTGGTGTTGGGGAGTGGAGGCGGCGTTACTACGACCGCTTGAGAATTTACGATTGCTCCGTAGAAGCGGCTGTGGCGCTGGTCCATCGCCAACTTTGCAAAAACCTCCGTCCCTGCCGCGGGCGAGGTGACGGTCAGCGTGAACTCCATCGATTTCACGGTCACAGCGGCCGCTGCCACGGAATAACTGTTGGTCAAGCCGTTGGTCAGTGTCAGAGTCTGTGTTACGCCATTCACGAGGCGCACAACATCGTAGGAATCAGGATCGGTGCCATTGCTGATGTTTACGTAGCTACCAGGTTCGAAACCGGTGACATCCGCAACGCGGAGTTCCTGCAGAGCGACCGGGAGGCTTGCGATGGCAATCGTGTCGCCGACTGCGTACCCATTCGCCAAGGCAGATTTAAGGTTGATGGTGGTTCCGCTGATGCTCGCGATTACTCCGTTCTCCGTGGCCGCACCTTTCAGGGTTACGTTGTCATTCGGCAGAAACAATGCCGCGTCTGCTGCGGCAACCTTTACACTCGTGGCTCCGGCTGCTGCGGCCGCCGTCAGGGCAACTCGAGGCACGGTGGTTGAGGCGATGTTTGCCGCGTCGACTTGCACCTTGATATTGTCCCCGCCAACTCCTTCCTGCTGTGCGGTCACACGCAGGGTGGGTTGGGTGTCAGCGAGGATGACGGTTGATCCCGCTGCATAAGCATTCGCCAGAGCGGCCGTGAAGGTAACAACGTTGCCCGCGAAGCTGGCGATTGAGGCAGTTTCGCTGAGTCCGGCTCCACCGGACTGCGTCAACGTAACCGTGTCGCCAACGTGCAGACCGGCCACCGATTTAAGCGTGGCTGTCGTGGCGGCGGCGGCCGACGCTGCGGTTAGCGTCGTGCTTACCTTTGGAAGATCGATCAAGTCGAGCCAAGCAGCGACGCCATTGCCCACCCGGACGAAATAACACTGCTGCCCGCCTTCATTGAAGAAACCATTCACGGCATGAGCGACGAAGATGCGATAGGGGTCTTCGAGGTAGCTGCCGAAGAGGTTGTTAAACTGCTTTGTGCTTGTCAGCAGGGTGGGTTGATTCAGTGGCCCCATTTCCGCCGGGCCGACAAACGCCGCAATACTGGTACTCACCTGAGGCAGCGGACCGGGCAGCGTGATTTCCTGGATGTACACGCCGGGCGCTTTGTTGAATGTCGAAAACGTAGCCATGAAATTGTTCCTCCTTGAGTGTTTTGCCTATAGCGGCGTCAACTGGATCACATAGTCGTTGGGCATTCCTGGAATCGTGACCGGCTGCGTCTGCGGCTTGAAGCCGGTTGCAATGGCACGCAGCTGATAAGTGCCAGCGCTGACTTGGGAGAACACAAATTGGCCGTTGCTGTCGCTGTTCTGGGACGGAGTGGTCGGAATCAGGCCGGCATCGAGAACGTCTACCAAGGCGCCCTCAATCCCGTTAGCGAGAGGGTCGACCACCTTGCCGCCAATCTCGAGCAGCGTCTCCACCGGCGCACGTTGGCCAGGCGCGACGCCGATGTTCTCCGTGGTCACAATGAAGTCGGGGACATCGCTGAATACCGGAACACTCATCGTTACCGTGACTGTCAGAGAGGGCTTCAGTTTGCTCCCGAGCGAACTCCAGAACTCGGCCAGATTCTTGAGGGCGTCCGGATGCAGAGCCACCATCGGTAAGGGAGGGGCCTGTCCCGCCAGCGTGCCTTGCAGGAAGCTGTTTGGAATGAGGGGATAGTGCGAGAGCACAACCAACACCTCCGAGAGCAATCGCTGCTCCTGAAAGGGCGGGTCGACGCCCCCGACGGGCCACGCGGTAGCAAGGTACGAACACGCCAGGCGAAGCGGTGCTGGATGCGTGAGGACTTGGTTGCCGACACGCGTAGTGGTCACCTCGTTGAGCCGCAGGTCAAGGTTTTCCCGTATGTCATAGAGGAACAAGTCCACCGAAGTCTTAGGTGGCGCAAGGGTATCCGTGGGACGATCGAAGATTATGTCGGCACCCGCGAGTTCCGGAAACATCGTCGCGAAGGTGGGATCTTGCAGCACGGCCTTCAGCGTCGCGCTCAAGTCGTCGATGAATGCGGATTGTATCGTCATTAAAACGATCGCTTTCTGAATCCGTTTCGTTGCTCAGGCTGCGGCCGCAGTAACTACCTTCAAAAGCTCTCCTGGATTCCAAGAGCGTGCCAGCTTCTGGTGCTCACGGCGTGCCGCATGGATCAGGTGCTCAATACGCACCAAGCCGCCATCTGCCGCGGCATAAAAAGCCGCTGCTACGGCCATATTCTTGATATTTCCTCCAGCCAGCCGTACTTCGCGAGCGAGCAGATCAAAACGCACATCCGCGGCCATGGGCGTTTCTTCCGGGAAGACGTTCTCCCAGATTCGTCGCCGGTATTCTTCGTCCGGAAAAGGGAATTCCACGATGGCTTGCAGCCGCCGGACGAACGCGTCATCGAGGTTCTGGCGCAGGTTGGTAGCCAAAACGCTGATGCCTTGGTACTCCTCCATCTTTTGCAGCAAATAGGAGATTTCGATGTTGGCGTAGCGATCGTGGGAATCGCGCACTTCCGAGCGCTTCCCAAACAAGGCGTCGGCCTCATCGAAAAACAGGATGGTGTTGCTGTATTCCGCTGCGGTGAAGATGCGATCGAGATTCTTCTCGGTTTCACCGATGTACTTGCTGACAACCTGAGACAGATCGATGCGGTAGAGATCCAGCCGGAGTTCGTGTGCGATCACTTCCGCCGCCATGGTTTTGCCGGTGCCGGGCGGGCCGGCAAAAAGCACATTCAGTCCTTTCCCCAGGGACAACTTGCGGTCGAATCCCCATTGCTCATACACCAGGGGGCGGGATTCGGCCTGAAAGCAAATCTCTTGCAATTGTGCCTTGGGATCGGGAGACAGAATCAAGTCGGCCCAGCTATAACGGGGCTCGATCTTGCGCGCCAAATCTGATAGCTCCTGACCGCATTGGTCGCGCGCCGCCGCCGAGAGCTCATCCAGAGATGGTGTGCTGGACTCCGGATCCGAGCCGGCACGGGCTCTTCGCCATTGGTAGCTCGCCAGTGCCGATGCGACCGCTTGCTTGATCTGGAAGGGGGTTAGACGAAACCTGCCGGCGAGCACCTCCACGTGCTTCGCATTGGCGGAGGCACCCTGCCTACTCAGCTCACTTTCCCAGCGCGCGTAGCGTTGCTTTGCACCCGGGATTTCGAACTCGATTGGAACCACGCCGACGGCGGGAGTTGCATGGGGATCCCAGGAGCTCTTTCCCGCGAAAATAGTGATCCCTTGAAAGGGCGCCAGGTTCTCCACAAAACTCCGGCGCCTTAGGAACGCATCCGGTCCGCGAAAGTCGTCCAGGGTGGAGACAAAGAGAACAGCCCCCTGCAACTGTGCTTCGCGGACCAACAGACTTAACAACAAATCAGGATTGGAAGTCTCCGGGAATCGATCGATCTTTGCGATGAGAAGTTTTGTACCAAGCGTCGCGGCGAGGGCCTCCGCAGCTTCACGTTTCTCGGGCCCTCCCCGACCCTGGAAATAAAGGCGGAGACCTGAGGATTTCGCGTCCAAGATAAGACGCCCCAACGCTTGCCGGGTCTCGGCGTCGAGCGGCACGCTGTCCCAGTCCACTCGAGGATCGGCGAGCTGGCAGAAACTCGCCAGACGATCATCCAGGCCGCTCTCGCCCAGAAGCTGCCGTTTGATCTGGTCATCGAGCTTGAGGTAGTGAGCCAGCGATGAGGGCTCGGCCTGGTTCGGATCACTCACCAGATGAAGGAGGCCTTGCCTGAGAAGCGCACTGCTGGCAGAGAAATGGACACGCCGACCCAGCTTCTCCTCAAGTGAAGAACACAGTAGGTTCAGGGCCAGCTCAACGGTGGGGCGTTTGCGGGTTACGTCATCCTGCAGGTAAGCGTAGATCTTCTCGTAACGCAGGTCGATTTCGGGCGCAAGAGCGAGCAGCACGACATCGGCGTCGAAACCACTCAAGCCAAACGATTCGACAATCCGAGCCAGTGCAGATTCGCCGCCTGAAGGATCATCAGCCGTCGACTCAAGAGAGACTCGAACCAGGGGGAACCGCGGAGCACCCACTTCGCGCGACAACAGAAGGTTGACCTGTTCGCGGTCGAGGTAAAGTCCTCGAAACGGTGCGGGACCAGTCGAATCCAGTGTTGAATGAACCGCCAGATCAAGCAAATGATCCAAACGGCGGAGCGCCGGCAGCCAGGCTCCCACGCGGCCATTCATACGGTCACCAGGCACGCCTTGATCTGGTTCGAGCCCTGTCATCAATTCGAGCGCCTCCACGTCTTAGCTGGCGTCAGTCCAGAAGGTCAGCGTGACTTCCAGGAACGACCTCAAGTTTCTCGACCGGCACGACGACTGTGCGCCGCCGAACCACATCGACCACCGCGAAGTAATCGGGTTTTGAACCCGAATCCGAGAAGTCGATCACTGTGCCCACCACCTTCTCGTCTGGCATGGCAAGAACCACTAGCTCTTCGGCGCTGGGTAAAAACGCGTCGGACAAGCAAAACCGAACTCTATCGCCTTGCTGCGTCCGAAGCTCCCTCCAACCGAGCGCCTGTCGGGTGATGCCGACGTGATCAAAGTGGCATGCGAAGGGCCACTTCGCAGAGGGCTGTTGAAGAACTGGTGAACTTCGAGGTGTGCTGGCGCAGACTGCAGATTTACAGGGGTTTAAGAGTTATCGGGAACGCGCCAGGAATTAGTGGATCAATAAACCTGCCATCGTGTCGAACGCCCGCTCTGCAAGCGTTAGCAGTCCGAATCTGAATAGAAAGCTCAGGGTTCGGAGCGCTTTTTGGGAGCGCGACGAACTAATCGACTGATCGAGCACACATTACACTCGAAGATGATCGTTTTGCAAAGATTGCAGTGAGTGCTGCAGGGATGGGAGCGTAGAAAATGACACTTCTTAAGCAATCTGCTCGTGGATGCCATGCGCCCGCATCTTGTAGTACAGAGTGCGTTCGCTGGTGCGGAGACGTTGCGCTAATTCACGCCGCGTACATCCAGGAGTGGTGAAGGCGACTTGCAGCAGCCGCTTTTCGATCTCCTGAAACACCTCCGCGTAAGGTACGTTGCATTGGGAAATTGCCTTCCATGCGGCCGTGGCCGCTTCGGCAAAGAGTTTGTGGCCCCCATTGAGAGCTTCAGGGTCGACTTGCGCCCGCCAATCAGCAATTCCCAGAGTGTTGCCTTCGCTCTTGAGGAACAACATACGCTGCACCGTGTTTTCCAGTTCGCGGACGTTGCCAGGAAAACCTTGAGCGCTCAGTAATGTCAACAGTTCCGGGTCCACCGCATCAATCGGTTGATACAGGGAGTTGTGCCGCCGCGCAAAGGCAAGAGTCAATGTCCCTAGGTCCTCCGGGCGCTCGCGCAGCGGAGGCACCGACAGCTTCACCACGTTCAGCCGATGATAGAGGTCGACGCGAAAATGGCCCTCGCGTACCAGCGGCTCCAGCGGCTGATTGCACGCAGCGATAATCCGCACATCGATCGGGATTTCGTGGTCTGATCCAACGGGTCGCAGAGTCGCGCGCTGAATCACGTCCAGTAATTTGGGCTGCAGGCTCGCAGGAAGGTCGTTGACATCGTCCAGAAACAAAGTGCCATGGTGCGCCGATTGAAAGAGCCCCTTGCGATCTTGAATGGCACCGGAAAAAGCTCCACGCCGATGCCCAAACAGCTCGCTCTCGGCAAGCGCCTCGGTAACCGTGCTGCAGTGCACGGTAACGAACTCGAACCCACCTCGCTTCCGATCGAGTTTGTGAATGGCCTGGGCAAGCACCTGCTTGCCCGTACCGGTTTCCCCGTCCAGCAGAATGGTGACATCGCTAATCTCGGCTGCTTTCATGGCCCGGCGCAACAGCCCCGTCACTGTACGGCAGGAGGTAATGAAACCCAGTCGCGCAAATCTAGCTCTCAGCTCGTTATCGCCCCATAGCTCGCCCATAGACGCCTCCCTAGCCCGTTTGGTTGGATTTGGGTTCGACTAGAAGCCCCTGGGAAAGAAATCGCGCAACCTTGACCCTTTACCCTTCATTACGCACCCCGCGCGAAAGGGTGGTTGCACACCGTGCCCTGTTCCGAGAACCTGGAGCGCTACAGATTTTTTCGACCCTTTCACCTTGTAACGCTTCCCCTCGAGAAAAACCTTTCAAGATTCACCAGCTAGCATTCGTGAATGCGCATCGCTGGTTTGTGAAACGATTCATTCGCTGGCAGCACCCTATTTTCTTGTCAGGAAAGATCGGTGAGCAGAAGCCCCTCAAACGCAAGCCCCCAATCGGTTCGTCTTTCGCTGTGTCGACTAGCTACAAAATATGCGTCAAGATCTCATACGGAGGGTTCAATGCATCGAAGCCTCAGCGCCGCCGACTCATCATGGATTTGCTGTGGTATTACTCGACCTGACCTGAATTCGTGCCTGTTGCTGTCGATTCCGATTGAGCAACAAACGTCCAATACATGTTTCTTGCCGAAGCGCTGGGAACAGCGAGCGATGGGGAAGTGCCACTCGCGCCTGCAGATGATACGCAATCAGCGCTGTTCTCTACATTGAAAATACGATCTGTTACAAAAAGCGAACAGGCCGAACATCGCCGGCCGATAGCGCCCCATAATTCGGCGATTCGCTCTTGGTGCGGAGCGTAGGTCCGTTACAAAAAGCGAACAAGCGTAAAGCCCCATGATGCGCGATTGATCGCTGACTTCGGTTCAATGTCGAGTCACGTTTGAGCACGTGAGCTTGATACTGTGGTCGCAGAAATCTGATGGATTCCTGTTCGTTGGAAAGATCGCGCAAACGTGCCCCGCAATTTGTGAGATGGCTTCTTAAGTCTCAGGATCTTAAACACAAGTTCGGCGTACCTTCAATGTGCCGAATCCCCAGTTCAGAGGAGATGCAAGTTCAATATTTCTGGGTCGAGCAAATCGCTTCCGTGCGGGCTGGTTGTCGGCAAGTCATTGATGTACTGGACATTGCAGTGGAGAACTACTTCAGGTCGTCTAACGGCCGATTGACTGGCCGAAGGCCGAGATTTCGTTTCAAATCATATGACATCAACCACCTGCCGAGAAAACAAAGCCCGCACGGAGGTGCCTGAGGAATGCTGCCAGAATGGCGGCCTCGGCGCATTCGATGACGACCGCAGGGACACGTTTATCACACGGTCCCCATTGCTTGTTCGGTTCTACCGTCCCACACTGAAACTGGCATGAAAACAAAACCCAGCTCACCAATCGAAACCCGTTATCAATGCATCATGAGAGAGCGGCCCGTACCCGAGAGCACGACCCTGATCTTCTACGGCTCTTATGCAAAGAGATTGTTCCAAGCGCTCGCATCGACTCTAAGGAGCGAACCGATGTGTGCTGGAGCGAGAATTACAATCCAGCAAGGTGATAGCCAAAGAGAAGTCATTGTCCCCAGTCGTTTGACGTAATTCCTTATCGGGCAATCCGGTAACTGGGACCCGTCGATCCCTCAATTGTTGTAATCGGAGAGATTTATCGCCAACCAACTTAGTGATGCCTATGACAGCGACCCAGGACCGAATGCGTTGTAATGTGCTCTCCCGTCCGCATATGGAGGTGGTTGCGTGATCGTGGGCATCGTCTGCGGGGCTTTGATCTGTTCAGGCATGATCGTCCGCACTCAGCGTAACAATCGTAGACTTGCGAAGTGGGCGGCAGTGTACCGCGTCCGGGCGGACCGCGATCGTTTTGACCGCTGATCATTATTAGAAACATGGTGGATAGTGCGATGGGAAGAGTTGAAAAGGACGTTCCTTTATCCTGAACTGGACAGTGGTGTCCGGGAATGGACGGCATCCACGAGATTCGCGCGAATCGGTGTTCATCCTTCAAGCAGCTCCGGAAACGCTGTGATACGGAGCTTTGCCGCAGCGTACGGAACAAGCTTAAGCGTTTCGACCGGCTCGTTGCTCTGCACCGGACTCTCCGGCAATGGCATTGCAACTCCATCTTCTTCTTTCCACTCTGGAATCTTCTTTCCCTTTGCCTCGAGATGTAGGGGCGCTCCTTCCAGGGTAAAGACATCCTTGGCGGAACTATGCTCCACCACGGACAAGGCGTAGTCGACGGTGCGCGGGTTGATGGCCAATGCGTAGTTCCAGTCTGACTTTGGATTTACGGCCCAATCCGCAGTCATGCCTCGCGTGCGGAGCTTTTCCCACTGCTCGCCGATGGCAAGCGAGAATACAAGAGGCCCACGCTCGACTGTGGCGGACTTGTTATAGCCGTGCGTGAGTCGCGGCTTCATCGGTAAATTGATTTCGATTTTGTCGTCGGGTTGCCATCGGCGCTCGATGATGGCGAAGCTTCCGGCTTGCGGAGTTCCAACGCGCTTTCCATTTACAAGCACGGACGACTGTTCGGCCCACATCGGAATTCGCAGGCGCAACGGAAAATGCACCGACTCTGCGCTGCGAATCCGAAGCTTGATCTCGCTGCGGAAGGGGTACATCGTTTCTTCATCGATCACAACCGGAGTGCCTCGTCCAACTGTCGCGTGGACTTCGCTGGGAGCGTATACGCTTGCTACCAAGCCACCTTCACCATCGGACATCCAGAGGCTGGAGGTCAGCTTGGGCCATCCCTGATGCATGTTTGCCGTGCAGCAGCCGAAGTTTGGTTCCAATCCATACAAATTTGATTCCGGACCGTTCGTCGACCATGGACGCTGCCGCAGACTGCATTGAATCTGATTCGGTTCCTGGTCGTACTGGTGCGCCCACATATCATCGGTGAACGTGCCGGGCAGAGCGTTGAACGCGATTTTTTCCAGGCGATCGCCGAGGCTGGGATCGCCAAGGATCGCGAGGGCTTGCTCCAGCGAGAACATCTGTTCGACCACGGCGCAAAGTTCGATTCCTTGGGAAGGATTGCGGCCGGCGAAATGTTCGTCCGCACTGAACATGCCATTCGGTATTCCATGATACTCGTCGAGCATCTCGAGCTGGCGACTGACTCCCGCGCGGTCGGCGTCATTTTTCGAGAACAGCCACCACACCGCTGACGACTTCAGCGCCATCGCGTTGTTGACACCATGCGTTTCCATCGCGCGATTCAGCAACGGTGTACCTTCCTTGACCTTCAGCATCGCCGCGGTCTGCTTTTCTTTGTATTGAAAATTTTCGAACTGTGACCGCCATTCGTAGCCTTGATCGTGCAGCAGTTGTGCTGTGCGCAGCAGTTCGCTCTTGCCAGTCCGGTTGTACAGCCAGGCAACGCTGAGAACCTCGTCTTGCCATCTGTATTTGCCCCACGATTCGAGCGGGCACTTCGGCAGTTCGCTGCTTTGATAGGCAAAGTAACGATCCATCACGGGAATGACGCGCGAATCGCCGGTAGCTTCGTGATACTGGGTGAGAACCTTCAGCATCACCATGCGAGGCCACCAGTCGTCGTTTCCCTTCGGGCCGATCATCCCAGTTGACGCCGCATTGTTCAGAGTCCAGTCAACGTACTTCTGCGCTTTGGCTTTGAGAGCGGGGTCATCGAGCAGGTAGGCGAGCGGAACCACGCCATCCAGAAAGTAAGGTCCCCGCTCCCAGGCTTCGCCCGTGCCGCCGAGCCAGCCACTGTTCGGGCCGACGTCCGGCCACGTTTCATCCAGGTGTCCGCCAAGGCCGTCTGCCTGAATCTGCAATTGCCGCCGAAGCCATCCGGCGGGACGAACCGAACCAAGCGGCAGAAGATAGAAGGCACTCGCGCCAAGAGGCGCGCGGTTCTTGACTACGCCTGCAGGAGTAGACACGGGATCAGCAGTTGGAGCCGTAGTCGTTGAGGAAAGGGCCCGCAAGCGTTCGCAGGGGATGGCAGCGAAGCCCAAAGTTCCAAGCTGCGTGAGAAAAGTGCGGCGATTTGATGAATAACTCATGCTCGGTCCCTCTCAGGAAAGCCCAAAGAAGCGAGACGGAATTGTATCTGCGATTCGCAGACCGTCCTATAGTTCAGATGATCTATTGGATGTTTTTCGTGCTTTCCTTGCCAGCGAATACGACGCGGCGGGTGAGATCGTGCAGATGCGACCAGCGATAAATCTGGAACTGACCCTATACACCATGTGCACGACGAGTTTCAAGTAGTTCAGTTGGACTATAGACCCACCCCCTAACGCACCATACTCTCCATCTCGCTGGTGCCGGACGAGTGCGAAAACTCGCGCCCGTGTGTGGCCTTGGCTGGACCGAACTCAACGTGGAGGCGCAGCAATGAAGAACTTCTCGCGAGTCGTCCGTTTTGCAGCTGTCTTTTCGCTCTTCAGCCTGAACGCATGGGCGCAGTTCAGCGGCAATATTCAAGGTGACGTTCGCGACCCCAGCGGCGCAGCCGTGGCTGGCGCTACCGTAACGTTGAACAATGCCGCCACCAATGTAAACCAAACAACCAAGACCGATACGGCGGGCAACTACCGTTTTGTAAGTCTGGCTCCGGGAGACTACAGGGTCTCCGTGAGCGCGTCGGGATTCGCGCCCGCCGCAGTTAGCGTGACATTGCTTACCAGCCAGACCGTTGACGTGCCCGTGAAACTCCGCGTGGGATCGGCCGCCGAGTCTGTCACCGTGACGACCGAGGCACCTATTCTGGATACGGCTGATTCGCGCACCCAGCTAACCATTGAAACTCGAGAACTAACCGACCTGCCTCTGCAAGGCCGGAATCTGCTGGCTCTGACCACGGTGGCCCCGGGTGTGACTGGCCTCGGACTTGCGCCCGGCGGCAGCCCCGGCTCGGCAG
>Ga0210409_10001023_pt1 | contig 39302 bp, 36 predicted proteins | sample IncBWH17MmetaG_FD_161649 | JGI IMG/M metagenome (GOLD analysis project Ga0210409, IMG submission 161649) | Forest soil microbial communities from Barre Woods Harvard Forest LTER site, Petersham, Massachusetts, United States - Inc-BW-H-17-M | ecosystem: Environmental > Terrestrial > Soil >... | reverse complement strand
GGTCGCGTTTGCGACGCAACGCCCGACACCTCTTATCCGCCCCCCCATCGCCTGAGTCCGCACTCGATCGAGTGAGTTTCAGCGGCGTTCGCGCCGTTCGAAATCGTGTCTTGCGCGCTGCGCACAGCGCGTCTTACGGACTTCAGGAGAAATTCCATGCTGCGTTGGTCTATTGGACTCGCGGGCGCCTGCGCGCTCGCCGGCTCCATGAATGTGGGGGCCAAGCCCATCGCCTTCGCCGGCGGCTACACCGTGATGGCGGAATACGGCGCCGGCACGATGACCGAAGAGCAGTTCTTCTACGCCCCGCGCTACGACTTGTCCTTCGGCGGCGGCCACGTCGAACTCGACAGTGACGAGACGGCGAAAACCCGGCGCATCAGTTACGCCCGGCTGAACTACCTGCTCCACCGCTGGAACCTCGATGACGCCCAGGGGAGTCTGTTCGTCTGGGGTGGATTGGGTAGCGCCACCGGCAACACCTTCACGGGCAGTGTCCTCGCAGAAAACGCCGGGGCGCAGGCGGATTACGAGACCCGCAGGATCTACGCCTCGTTCAAGACGGACTGGCAGGGAAGCTCAGCGTTCTCCCATCGAATCGACACCCTGCAGCTGGGGCTCGCGCCCTACCGGCACGACTACGGGGGACTCGCGACGTGGTTCCTGATCCAGGCCCGCCAGTACACGGGCGCAATTCACCGCGGCACGGAGTCGGCCGTATTGCTGCGGCTGTTCAAGGGCGGTGTCTGGGTCGAGGCCGGCGTCACCAACGGCGGCAAGCTCCAGGCCATGGCCATGCTCAATTTTTGAAAAGGAATCCACCCCATGGACTTCTTACCCAGAATCCTGATCGCCCTTCTGTGCGTGGCGGCGAGTACGTCAGCGACGGCCACCACCATCGAGATGAACGTCAACGGCCTCGTGTGCGCGTTCTGCGCGCAGGGCATTGAGAAGCAATTGCGCAAATTCCCGGCGACCGCCGATGTGATCGTGAGCCTCGAGAAAAAGCTCGTCGCGGTCGCCTTGAGGGACGACCAGGATATTCCCGACACCGATCTGCGCCGCGCGCTGACCAACGCCGGCTACACCGTCAAGGCCATCGAGCGCACGCAAACGCCGCTCGCGGAACTGCGTGAGCGCCTCAGACAGGGCAAGCCATGAGCCGGCTGGATCCTGAGCTGTCACGCAATGCAGGCCTCGCGGCCGGCGCCCTCCTCGCGAGCTCGGCAACGCTGGTGTGTTGCGTGCTGCCCGCGGTGCTCGTCGGGCTGGGGGCCGGCGCAGCCCTGGCGGGACTGGTGACAGCGGTGCCGCAACTTATCTGGTTGAGTGAGCACAAGCCGCTCGTATTTGGCAGCGCGGCCGCGCTGCTGATGATCAGCGGCGTTGCCCTGTGGTACGGACGCAGCCTGCCGTGTCCCACCGACCCTGGCGCGGCGCGGATGTGCCGACGCTTACGGCGCGTCAGCGTAGTTCTCTACGGCCTTGCCGTCGCCAGCTTCGCACTGGGTGTCGTATTTGCCTTCGTGCTGCCGGCCGTTGCCCGGTAGTGGCGAAGCGCCCCGGGGTAGCTGCTAGAATTCACGACCCCGCCAAGTACAACATGCAACACGGGCGTCGTTGCCCCGATCAGGTCAGAGGAGAATCGCATGAAGGAACTGGTTGATGAGTCCCGCCGCCAGCTGCTCAGGAACGTCGCGCTCGGCATTGCCTTGGTGCCGCTCACAGGGACACTGACGGCAGCGAACGCCGCCGATGCGCCGTTGGTTGCTGCGGATGATGCGACGGCCAAGGCTCTGAAATACGTCGGCGATGCCAGCAAAGCGGCGGACGCCAAGCCCGGCAGCAAGTGCTCGAATTGCACGCTCTACCAGGGCGCCGCCGGCTCTGCCCAGGGCGGCTGCCTGTTGTTTCCTGGCAAGTCCGTCAAGGCCGCCGGCTGGTGCAGCTCGTGGACCGCCAAGCCTTAGATGATGCTGGTGCCCGCCAGCGCCCTTAAAAGCGAGGCCGGCCAGGTAAAGTGACCGCCGCCGCCGCGCGCCCACTGCGACCTGGCGCGGGCTCGAGAAAAGCGCCGCGCGAGCGTTGACGTGCGCGGGTGGTCGCCATTTGGTTGCAGCATGCCATGACACTAAACTAACCGGACCCGCGAGATAAGCCGCAGGCACTTAAGAGGGAGCGCCGCATGCCAAGCAGAACAATGGTCGAGAGCGCACGGACATTCGTTCCTCCCACGGTCCTCCTGGTGGCACTGCTCGCAATCGCGCCTGAGGCCGTGGCGGTACCGAGCTTTGCACGCCAGACCGGAATGGCGTGCGAGGCTTGCCACACCGTCTATCCGGAGCTCACGCATTTCGGGCGCGTTTTCAAGGCCAACGGCTATACGCTCACAAACCTCAAGCAGGTGCGCGGCGTCAGCGGCAAGAAGGAGGAACTGCTCGCGCTTTCGCAAACGCCGCCGCTGTCGATCATGGTGCTGATCTCCGACACGCAATTGAAGGGCTCCTTGCCCGACGTCGCCAATCCGGCTGCTCCCGGCCTGGCTCAGAACGGCACCGCCGGTTTTCCCCAGCAGGTGGGCCTGTTCTATGCGGGCAAGATCGCTCCAAACTTTGGTGCTTTCCTGCAGCTCACCTACTCCAACAGCAGCGGTAGCATCTCGATTGACAACACGGATCTGCGGTTCGCGGATGTCACGGTGCTTCCGGACAGCAGCCCGCTCATCTATGGGGTGTCGCTGAACAACAACCCAACAGTGCAGGATCTGTGGAACTCCACACCCGCATTCGGCTTTCCGTACACCGGCAGCAACGCCTCCGTTTCGCCGCTGGCGAATCCTGCGATCAACGGGACTTTTGCCCAGAATGTCGCGGGGCTGTCCGGCTATGTCTTCTGGGATGAGTCGCTTTACGCCGAGGTCGGTGGCTACCGCTCCGCGAAGCAGGGGAGCGCCAACGCACTGACGGGTGCCGCCGGGCCCCTCGACGGGACCGCCTCGAACGTTGTCCAGGGGTTGGCGCCCTACTGGCGACTCGCCTACGAGCACAACTGGGACCGGCATTCTCTCGAGGCGGGACTCTACGGCGCCACCTTCAAGTTGCTCCCCGGCGCCGGGGTGCCGCTGACCGGCCCCGTCAACCGTTTCAACGACGTCGCCGAGGATCTGCAATACCAGTTTGTGGGCGATGAGCACCAGTTCAGTCTGCTGGCAACACGCATCCATGAGGCCATGACCCTGGATGCCAGTTTTGCTGCCCTCGGCGCGGCCAACCCTAAAGACGACCTGACGACCTGGCGGGGATCGGCCACCTATTATTTCCGCCGCAAGATCGGCGGAACGGTGAGTTACTTCTCCACCACCGGCAGTACCGATACCGGACTGTATCAGGCAACTGCGCCGGGGGGGCCCGGGGTGGTCACGAGCGCCAACGGCTCACCCGACACGCGCGGCTGGACGGCGGAGCTGAATTATCTTCCCTGGCTCAATGTGAAGCTGACGGCGCAATACACCTGGTACAGCAAGTTCAACGGCTCCGGCAGCAACTACGACGGGGTCGGGCGCAATGCCTCCGACAACAATACCCTGTACCTGCTGCTGTGGTTCGCGTACTGAGGGCTCGCATATGCACAACCTCAAAAAGATCAGTCACGCGCCGCTGCGAACGGAGGGCTGGACGCGCCGGACGGTGTTGCTGGCCGGCGCGATCGTGCTTGGCGCCAGCGCCACCGGCGTCGGCGCCGATGAGGCCGCGGTGGCAATTCAGGGACACGCACAGATGATCGCCATCACGGTCTGCGGCACTTGCCACGGCAAGCAGGGCAACAGCACGCACCCGAAATTCCCACGCCTCGCGGGTCAGAACGCGCACTACCTGGCAGCGCAGCTCAAGGCCTTTCGCGCCCAGACACGCGGCGACCCCGACGCGGTTGGCTACATGTGGGGGATGGCGGGCGAGCTCGACGACACTACGGTCGACGCACTCGCCGGCTACTATGCCGGGCAGAAGCCGGAAGCCTCCTCAGCAGGGCGGGACGCGGCCATGGTGGCGCGCGGGCGTGAAATCTATGAGCACGGCATCGCGGCCGAGGGTGTGCCCGCTTGCGGCTCCTGTCACGGGCCGGACGCGCACGGCCTGCAGGAGTTCCCGCGCCTCGCGGGTCAGCATGCGCAATATATCCTGAAACAGCTGGCCTCCTTCCAGAGCAACATGCGCAACGTCGCGATCATGCACGGTGTCGCGCAGAATCTGCGCCTGCCGGAGATGCAGTCAGTGGCGGCGTACCTGGAATCGCGGCCCTGAGCTGAGGAAGCACTTGCGCCGGAGGGCACACGTCACTGACATCATGCGCTGCCTAACAGCACTCCTCCTCGTCTGTACGCTCATGAGCGCGTGCAGCGCGAACCGGCCGCGACCTTCCGGCGTGGATCTTCGTCAGCAGGTGACGGACACCGAACGCGCTTTTGCGAAGACCATGGCGGATCGAAACTTCGCGGCGTTTCAGGAATTCTTATCACCCGAAGCGGTTTTCTTCTCCGGACAGCAGCCCACGATTGGCAAGGCCGAGGTGGTGCGTAAGTGGCAGTCGCTCTACGAAGGGCCCGAGGCGCCTTTCTCGTGGGAACCGGAAAAAGTCGTGGTCCTGCCTTCGGGCAAGCTCGCGCTGAGCACGGGCCCCGTGCGCGACAAGAACGGGGTGCTCATCGCCACCTTTACCTCGGTCTGGAGGCTCGAAGCGCCCGATACCTGGCGCATCGTCTTTGATAAGGGCAATGGCGTTTGCGACTGCAAGAAGAGCCCGTAGACCGTCCGCCATGATCCCCCTGCCCCACATTCCGGCGCCGGACCTGATGCTCTCGATCGCTCTTGGTGTTGGCCTTGCGGCGGCCGTTGGTTTCCGGGTGTTTCTGCCGATGCTGGTCTTAAGCGTCGCTGCGTTCACGGGTCACCTGACGCTCGGCAGCGGTTTCGCGTGGCTCGGCACGCCCGCCGCGATCGTGATGTTCGCGGTGGCGGCGAACCTTGAGATCCTCGCCTACTACATTCCCGGGGTCGACAACCTGCTGGATGCGATCGCGGCGCCCGCGGCCCTGATTGCCGGCACCGTGGTCGCCGCGGCAGTGATGACGGATCTGCCGCCGCTCGTGAAGTGGACCACCGCCGTGATCGCCGGCGGCGGAGCTGCGGGTGTCACCCAGGGTCTGACGTCGCTGTTGCGGGCAAAGTCGACCGTCATGACCGGCGGCCTCGGTAACCATGTGCTCGCGACCGGCGAGTGGGGTGGCGCGCTGTTGGTATCGTTGCTGGCGCTCGCCTCCCCGGTGATCGCGGTGGCACTGGTGGCGGTGTTCTGTTGGATTGCGATCCGCCTCGTGCGGCGCCTGTTCCGCAAGGAGACCTCAGCCGCGTCACCCCGCCCGCTCGCAGACCGCAGCCGCTAGCAGCCCCGCACGCTCACAGCCGTGGCGAAGGCACATCCTTCGCGGCCGTGCGCAGGCACTCGCGCAGTGCACTCGCTGCCGGCGGCAGCTCTCCGGGCGCGCGCACGATCACCCCCACCGGGCTTTCGAGCGCTTTCAGCTTTACCGGCAGAATCGACAGCAGGCCGTGCTCCACGTCATCGAGCGCTACGTGATACGGCATCACACCCAGGCAGTCGGACTTGCGCAGCAGCACGCGGTTGGTGAGGATCGACACCGACTCGATGACGTTCCTGGGCAGGGTCGTGCCGGCGTCGATAAAGGCGCGCTCGATCTGGCGGTGCAGCTCGGTCTCCGGTAACGGCAGCAGCCACGCCTCGTCAGCGAGTTCGCGCAGCGCCAGGCGCCGCTTGCGTGCCAGCGGGTGGCCGCGGCGCGCCACCACACAGATCGGCTCGGCGTAGAACTCCTCGTACACGAGTGCACTGCTGTGCCCCTCGGCGGGCAGCCGCCCGAGCACCATGTCCAGATCCCCCGCCAGGAGCGAGGGCATCAGGATGTCGTACGTGCCCACGATCACGCTGATCGCGACCCCGGGGCGCTCCTTCTTCAGGAGCACGATGGCATCAGGGAGGATGCTGGCGGAAGCGGCCAGCAGTGTCCCGACCGACACCTTGCCGCTGTAGCCGACGCGCAGGTTCTCGAGTTCCTCGGCCGCGTGCCGCAGCTGCGCGAGCAGCACCTTGGCGTGGCGGGCGAAGATCTCACCGTACTCGGTGGGCTCGATGCCGCGGTTGGTACGTTCGAACAGCTTCAGCCCCAGGGTCGCCTCGACGTCCTGCAGCGCCTTGGTGACCGTCGGCTGGGTGAGGCTCAGGCGCCTGGAGGCCTTGAGGATGCTGCGGCAGTCGTAGATTTCAGCAATCAGTTCCAGATGCCGCAGGCGGAACTTGCGCCCGATCCAGCGCTCGAGGCGTGATGAACCCATGCCGCATCATAACTATTAAGCGCTGCGCCGTGCGCCCACGCCGCGTGCCATCGGGGACGCGCCCGCATCCAGCCCGAAGAAGCTCGTGGCGTTGGCGTGCAGAAGCTTGGCGCGCACCCGCGCCGGCAGCGGCGTGTCGGAGCTGATGAGCTTCCCGACCTGCTGCTCGCCGAGCGGAAAAGGGTAATCCGATCCCAACATCACCCGGTCCTCACCCATGGTCTTGATGAGAAAGCTGAGCGCGTCGGCACTGAAGACCGCGCCATCGACACAGAAGCGATCGATGTAGGAGGACGGCAGCTGCGGGCAGTCCTGGCGCACGATGTCCCGGTGCCGCCAGGCATTGTCGACGCGGCCGAGCAGGTAGGGAAAGCTGCCGCCACCGTGCGCGAAGCACAGCTTCAGCGAGCGCGGCAGGCGCTCGAACGCCCCGGAAAGAATCAGCCACAGAATCGACAACTGCGTCTCCGCCGGCATGGAGACCAGCCACGGCAGCTGGTACTTCGGCATGCGCTCCTGCGCCATCATGTCCCAGGGGTGCACGAACACCGCGGCGCCCTCGGCCGCGCAATGCTGCAGGAAGCTGATGATGCCCGCGTCGTTGAGCTCCCGGGCACCCACGTGGTTGCCGATCTGCACCCCGAGGTGTCCGTCGGCCATGGCGCGGCTCACCTCGCGGCAGGCAAGGTCCGTATCCTGCAGCGGCACCTGGCACAGCGACTTCAGCCGCCGCGGCGCGTGCGCACACAGCTCGCGCGCGGCGTCGTTGAAAATGCGCGCGCACTCGAGCGCCTGTGCGGCGGGACGGTGGTAAGCGAACAGCAGCGGCGTCACGCACATGATCTGCACGTCCACGCCGTCGCGATCCATCGCCTCAAGACGCACCGCCGCATCCCAGCAGGCTTCAGTGACCGGGCGAAACTCAACGTCGCCCACCATCAGCATCGCCTTGCCCTCCCCTGAGTGCTTCATCCACGGCCAGTCGGCGCCGCCGAAGCGGGCCGCCAGGTCCGGCCAGGTACGCGGCAGGAAATGCGAATGAATGTCGACCATGTTCATCGGCTGTCTCCTAAGGCGGCGCAGCGTCGCCGGCCGCGGGCCGCGGCCTGAAGGCCACGACCTTGATTTCAATGCGCAGCTGCGGGTGCGGCAGCTCGGCCACCGCCACCGTGGTGCGCGCCGGACCGTCGTGGCCGAAGAACTCGGCATACACCGCGTTGTAAGCGGCGAAGTCCTGCATGCTCACCAGGTAGGTGCTGACCTCGACCACGTCGGTGAGCGCAGCTCCGGCGCTGGCGAGAATGGCGCGGATGTTCTCGATCACCGCACGCGTCTGCACGCGGATATCGAAGCTGTAACCACCGGCGGCGTCGGCGTGCGAGCCGGCGATGGAATCGTCCGCGCGCCGCGAGCTTGTGCCCGAGACGAAGATGAAGTCCCCGGCGCGGCGAAAATGCGGAAACGCGCCGCGCGGCTTTGCCATCCCCGGGATGACCGCGCTCGCGGCCTCGGCGCCTGGCGCTTTGCCACTCATAGCTTCACGCAGATATTCATGGCTTCCGAGAAGAACGCCAGTGAATGCGCCCCGCCCTCGCGGCCGATCCCGGAGAGCTTCACGCCGCCAAACGGGGTGCGCAGGTCGCGCAGGAACCAGTCGTTGACCCAGGCGATACCGACTTCCATCTGTCGCGCCACGCGATGCGCGCGCTGCAGGTTCGAGGTCCAGATCGCGGCCGCGAGCCCGTAGCGGGTGTCGTTGGCCATGTGGACGGCCTCTTCCTCGGAATCGAACGGCGCCACGTGGCACACCGGCCCGAAGATTTCCTCGCGGACGCAGCGCGCGCTCTCGGGGAGGCCGGTGAGGATCGTGGGTTCTATGAAGGCGCCCTGGTCGCGCTCATCGCCGAAGGCGGGCACGCCGCCGCCGCAGACGATGTTCGCGCCCTCTTCGCGGGCGAGCCGGTAGTACGCGAGCACCTTGTCGCGATGGCCGCGCGAGATCAGCGGGCCCATGTCAGCGCCCTCGAAGGGCCCGCCGATCTTGAGTGCGCGCGCGCCCTGCGCGAGCGCCTCGACAAAGCGCGCGTACAGCGGCCGCTCGACGTACACCCGTTCGGAACACAGGCACACCTGGCCGGTGTTGGCGAACACCGAGCGCATGGTGCCGGCGAGCGCGGCGTCGAAATCCGCGTCCGCGAATACGATAGCGGCGTTCTTGCCGCCGAGCTCGAACGACAGTGCCTTCACCGAGTCGGCGGCGTTCCGCATGATGGCCGCGCCGGTCGCGGACTCGCCGGTGAAGGCGATCGCATTCACATCAGGGTGCGCGCTCAGCGCCGCGCCCGCGGATCCGGGTCCGAAGCCGTGCACGAGGTTGAACACGCCCGGCGGCACGCCGACCTCCTGCATGACCTGCGCGAGCAGCGTCGCCGATGAAGGCGTCTCCTCCGAGGGCTTTGCCACCACGGTGTTGCCGCAGGCAAGTGCCGGCGCGACTTTCCAGGTCAGCAGCAGGAATGGCAGGTTCCACGGCGCGATGACCGCCACCACGCCCACCGGCTTGTGGACCGAGTAGTTGAGTGCGCCGCGCCCGTCCGGGGTCGCGGTCTCAAAGCACTCCGAGGGTCGCGCCAGCGCCAGATCCGCGTAGGCGCGAAAATTCGCCGCCCCGCGCGGGATGTCGAGCGAGCTCGCCTGTTTGAGCGTCTTGCCGGTATCGGCAATCTCCGCGCTCACGAACTCGGCAAAGCGCTCCTCGATCCGGTCCGCGACCTTGCGCAGCAGCGCGCAACGCTCAGCAAGTGACATGCGGCCCCAGGGGCCCCGCAGCGCGCCGCGTGCAGCCTGCACCGCGCGATCAACGAGCGCGGCGTCCGCCTCGGTGACGCTGCCAAGGACGCGGCCGTTGACGGGGTTGATGTTCGCGAAGGGCTTGCCGTCGCGGAGGAACTCAGCGCCGATCAGGCATGGCAGCTGCTGGTCGGCAAAGGGGTAAGGATCCGACGGGGTGGGGCTGCGCACCGGGGGATTCTAGGCAGTGGACCACCTGCCAAAATAATCGTTTTTTGCCCCGTTGGTATGCAGATTCTCTATATCAGAAATCAACTAAAAATCGCCGCGCGCCGCGTGAGGCTGGCCGGGCTCCAGACTTCCTTGCTGCTGTAGTACTGCGGCACGGCCCGGGCACCCGCAGGCAGCACCACCCATGGTTGCTTCGACTCGGTGTAGATGTGAATGTCGGGGGGAAAGCGATCCGGCTCATCGAACGTGCCCACGCGCACGAAGCGCAGCTTCTCCCCTGCCCCGGAGTAAGTGCTCCACAGCGCCACCCTGCAGGTGGGGCAGCGGGCGATCCTCTGGCCCTTGCCGCTGTTGCTCGGGGTGTCGATGAGATCCGGCGTTCCCTGCAACGTCTGCATGCGATCCGTTTCGATCAACACGTTCAGCACGAACGCGGAGCCGGTCTCGCGCTGGCACCAGCGGCAGTGACAGCAGTGCACGATGAGTGGCGCGCTCGTCATACGGTAACGCACCGCGCGGCAGGTGCAGCCGCCGTCGGCGGCAAAAGCGGATGGTTCAGACATGGATTCTCAGCCTGGCTGGAAATGCTCCACCACCGGTGGCCCGGTGAGAAACGGCGCGAGCTGCGCGCGCCACTCCCCGAATGCGGGCGAGCCGCGAAAGCCCACCGTGTGATCCTCGAGCGTGCGCCAGCGAATGGTGAGCGCGTAGCGGTTGGGGGTTTCAATCGAGCGGTGCAGCTCGTGAGACACGTACCCGGGGCTGGCGCTGATCAGGCGCACCGCGGCGGGAAACACCCGCTCGAACTCACTTTCCGTGGAAGGACGAACCGTGATCATCGCCAACTCGAGAATCATGGGGACACCCATGCCGCACCCGTCAGTGCGGACATCGCTGCGTAACGCCCCGCCGGGAGCGATCTCCCGGCGGGAACCGAAGCTGCGAGCCTCGCACCCGCAGCGTGCAACGACCTAGTGCGCCGTCGCGGCAGGCGTGGCTGGCGCGGCCGGCGCAGCAGCCGCCGGGTGGCCGGACAGGCACTCCTTCATGAATGCCTTGTGCGCATCTCCCTTCGGAGCCTTGGTCTTCGCTTCCGCATTGCAGGCCTTCATCTTCTCCTGCTGGCTGCTTGCCTTCGTATCCGTCGCGGCAGCGGGGTGGCTGGACAGGCAGTCCTTCATGAACGCCTTGCGCGCGTCGCCCGTCAGCGCCTTGGTCTTCGCATCCGCATTGCAGGTAGTCATCTTTTGCTGCTGCGCGGTCTCGGCGGCTGCGGCGGACTGCCCGACTGCAACTGCCAGCACTGCGCCCATCGCTACCAGCCAGATCGAACGTCTCATACGGTCTCCTTTTGCGAAACTTGGGACGGGGTAAGCTAGCGCATGTTAACCCCAGCACCGCCGCCTACTCCATGTCAGGGTAAGGGCCGCGTCCGCCCTCGGCGATAAAGCGTTCGATCCGCGCCGTCAGCACCGGCAGGGGTACCGAACCGAGCTCCAGCAGGGCATCGTGAAAGGCGCGGATGTTGAAGCGCTCGCCGAGCGCATGTTCGGCGCGGCTGCGCGCTTCGAGGATGGCCTGCTCGCCGAGGTAATACGACAGCGCCTGTCCCGGCCAGGTGATATAGCGATCGATCTCGGTGGCAATCTCGTGCTCGGGGAGCGCGGTGTACTGGCGGAAATAGTCCAGCGCCTGCGCGCGTGTCCAGCCCTGCGAGTGGATGCCGGTGTCCACGACCAGACGTGCGGCACGCCAGATCTGGTAGCCGAGCATGCCGAAGCGCTCGTAGGCGTCGTCGTACAGCCCCATCTCCAGTCCCAGCCGCTCGCAGTACAGCGCCCAGCCCTCCCCGTACGCGGACACGTAGGTCAGCTGCCGAAACGCCGGCTGATCCTTGTGCTCCATGGCAATCGGCATCTGAAAAGCATGGCCGGGAGCGGACTCGTGCAACGTAAGCGCGGTGAGGTTGTACAGCGGCCGGCTCTTAAGATCATAGGTGTTCAGAAGATAGACACCCGGACCGCCGCGTCCGGCGGTGTAGAAGGGCGCGAGGTCCTCCGGCACCGGCTTGATGGCGAAGCGCGCGCGCGGCAGGTAGCCAAAGAACTGCGCCGCCTTGCCGTCGAAACGCTTCGCGATCCAGGCCGCCCGCATCAGCAGCTCCTCGGGTGTCTTAGCGTAGAAGCGCGGCTCGGCGCGCAACATCGCCAGGTACGCGGGGAACTCGCCCTGGAAGCCGCTGGCGCGCATCGCCGTGAGCATTTCCGCGTGCAGACGCGCGACTTCGGCGACTCCCAGATCATGGATCGCAGCCGGATCCAGATCGAGCGTGGTGAATTCGCGAACCTTGGCGCGGTAGTACTCCTTGCCGTCCGGCAGGTCCGTCGCGGCGATGGTGGTGCGCATTCCCGGCACGTACTCGATGCGCATGAAATTGAGCAGTTCCCGATAGGCGGGCTGCACCACATCCCGGATCACCGTGAGCGCCTCGACCCGCAGCGCCGCGCGCCTTAGCGCAGGCACGACCGTCATATCCTGAAACGGCGTATAGAAAAGACTCGCCTCCGGGGTGGCGCCGGTGACGGCGGTAATCGAGCTGTCGCGCCCTTCCATGGTGACGCGCGGCGGCGTGAAGCCGCGCTTCATGCCGGCACGCATCTCCTCCATCTGTTCGTGGAAGTAGCGCGGGATGTCGCGCATCTGCGCGATCCAGTGGCGGTAGTCCTCCGGGGTGCGGAACGTGCGGCGGGCGGTGTAGCCGATATCCGTCCAGAAGGTCGTGTCGGAATTGGCCGGCATTTCGAAGTCGCGGAAGCGCTGGTTGGCGATCAGGACCAGGATCTGCGCCCGGTAGATATCGAAGTTCACCTGTTCCCGGGCCGAGAGGCTGGTGCGCGCAATTGCGTCCAGCTGCCCCAGCACGTCCTGCCAGTACCTGAGGCGCATCGTCTGGGTGGCGGGATCCACCTTCGCGAGGTGATCGGCGATCGGCCGGGTGCTGTCCTCGTCATCCGGCAGCTGCCCCACCCGCCATTGCCACTCGCGCGTGTAGATGCTCTGCAGGCGCGCATCCGCGGAAGGTGGAGTCGCGTGGCGGGCGCAGCCGCACAGCTGTGCGCCGGTGAGTGCCATGACGGCGGTCACCCGCAGTGCGCGTCTCGAAAAAGCCATGGGATCCTTTCGCAGCCCAACACCAAAGCATACTGGAATCGTTGCGCGCCGCCCTCGCCCCCGGTACAAGGACTCCCATGAGAACAGTACTCGCCATCAGTTGCGGCGCGAGCCTCGGGGCGCTGTTGCGCTGGTGGCTGGGGACGCGATTGAACGCGCACCTCCCGCAGATTCCGCCCGGCACGCTGGCGTCCAACCTCATCGGCGGCTATGTGGTGGGCATCGCCATCGCTTTCTTTGCGACCTACTCGGCGCTTGCCCCGGAGTGGCGCCTGTTCGTCATTACCGGGTTCTGCGGCGGCCTGACGACGTTTTCGACTTTTTCCGCCGAAATCGTGGACCTGCTGCAGCAGGGGCGGACGGGTTGGGCGCTGGGCGCGGCCGCGGCGCACCTCGCAGGCTCAGTGCTCATGACCTTCGCGGGTATCGGCACCGTGGCGCTGGCGCGGAGCTGATTTAATGCAGGGCTCGTTCCTCAGATTCTACGTACACGAGGGCCAGCGGCATCACGGCCGCCTGGTGTGGGAGTGGCTGCTCGAGCAAGCCAACGGCCTCGGCGTTGGCGGCGGCTCGGCGTTTCGCGCCATGGCCGGCTTCGGCCACCATCACGTGCTGCACGAGAGCCGTTTCTTCGAGCTCGCCGGCTCGCTCACGGTGGAAGTGGAGTTCATCGTGACCGACGCGCAGGCACAGCAGCTGCTGGAGCTGGTGCGAAGTGAGAAGATCCGCCTCTTCTATGCGAGCGTTCCGGCGCTTTTCGGGGTGCTCAACCCCGACGCCGCCGACCAGCCCGCGTTGGCGCAGCCGGACTAGCGTACGCAGCCGGGGCGCCGCGAGGATCCCTACTTGCGTTCGATGGTGTGCAGCGGCACCGCGGGCGAGGCGCGCGACACCTTGCGGTTGGCCTCGGGGGCGCTTAAGGGTTGACACTCCTTCAGGGAAGCAAGGCAGCGCGCCGCGAGCTCCTGGTACTCGCGGGTGCCGGTGGCTTTCCAGGTGATCTCCTCGGGCTTCAGCTCGCGCACGATGCGCGCCGGGACGCCGGTGACCAGCGTGCGCGGCGGCACGACGAAGCCCGCCGGCACGAAGCTCGCCGCGCCGACGATGGCCTCCTCCTCCACCACTGCCTCGTCCATGATGATCGCGCCGATGCCGATCAGGGCGCCGCGCCGGATGGTGCAGCCATGCAGCACCGCGCCATGGCCGATGTGGGCGTCCGCTTCCAGCAAGGTGGTGCGGGCCGGGAAGGTGTGCAGCACACATGAGTCCTGCACGTTGGAGCCGTCGCCGATGATGATGCGGCCGAAGTCGCCGCGCAGCGAAGCGCACGGGCCGATGTAACAGCGTGCGCCGACGATCACATCGCCGATGAGGACCGCCTGCGGGTGCACGAAGGCGCCGGCTGCGACTACCGGAATGAGTCCGTCAACAGAGTAGACCGCCACGCTGGTGCGCCGTCAGCCCGCGCGTCCCCGCGTCAGCACGGCGCGCGCGGCGGCGCGGAATTCCTCCGACTCCAGCCGCTCGCCGAAAACCTTCGCCTCCTCGTCAATCCGCGCCAGCACCTGCGCCGGGTCGCCGCGCAGCAGGCGGCGGGCGGCGAGCAGCGCTTCGGGCGGCTGCGCTGCGACGCTGCGCGCCAGTGCGCGCGCGGTACCGAGGAGCTCGGCATCCTCAACCACCCGGTTCACGAGTCCCAGCGTATGCGCGGTCGCCGCGTCAAACGGCTTGCCGAGCAGCAGCAGCTCTGCGGCACGCTGCTGACCCACGAGGCGCGGCAGCAACAGCGAGCTTGCGGCCTCGGGGACCAGTCCGAGCGCCACGAAGGGCATGGAAAACATCGTGGTGCGTGCCGCCACCACCAGGTCGCAGTGCAGCAGGAGCGTCGTCCCGATACCGACCGTCTGGCCGTGCACGGCCGCCAGGAGCGGCTTGCCGAAGGTGGCGAGCGCGCGCAGCAGCCGCAGTATGGGGTTGTCGCCGCTGAACTTCAGGCCGCCCAGAAAATCGTTGAGGTCGTTGCCGGCGGTGAAGCCGGCGCCCTCACCGCTGAAGAGCACCGCGCGCACCGTCGCGTCGGCCTGCGCCTGCGCGAGCGCCGCGCACAGCGCCTCGTACATCGAAAGCGTGATGGCGTTGCGCTTCTCGGGACGATTGAGGCGTATTTCACACACCCCGTCCGCGCTGGACACCAGGATCTGTGCGCTCATGGCGCGGGCTAGCGGGGCGGCGGCGCGGCGCTCAGCGCTGCGTGGGCGCGAAAGTCGACGTCACTGTCCGCCGCCAGCCACACCAGCGCCGCCCACGCGGCCACGTTCTGATCGAGCTGCTGCCGGTCAATCTTGTCGAGCGTGTCGTCAGGGGTGTGGTGGATGTCGAAGTAGCGCGTGCCGTCCTGCCGCAGGTCAAACGCCGGCACCCCCGCCTCCACCGACGGCCCGATGTCGGTCTCGCCCTCCGCCGGTTCGCGCGCCATCAGTACGCCGATGGGCGTGAGCACGCGTGCGACCGCGTGGGCGAAGTCGCTGTTCGCGACTGCCGCCGGCAGCGCCACGCGGTAGACGCGATCGGCGCCGAAATCACTCTCGCCGGCGATGACGTGGGTCGGCAGCTCCGCCTTGTGGTTGTCCGCGTAGGAATGCCCGCCGAAGGCACCATATGGCGCCACCGGCTGCGCGACTTCTTCGGAGCCGAACAGCACCACCCGTACCGTGCGCCGCGGCTTGTGCGGCAGGTCGCGAATGAGCTTCGCCGCCGCGACCATGATCGCCGTGCCGGTGCCATCATCAATCGCGCCGGTGCCCTGGTCCCAGCTGTCCAGATGACCGCCGATCAGCACGACCCCCGGGGTTTTGTCGCGGCCGCGAATGTCCGCCACCACGTTCTGCGAGTGCGCGTCCGGCACGTAGGAGGCGCCCGAAAACAGTTTCACACGCACCGCAAGGCCAAGAGCCGCGAGGCGCTCGAGCTGATCGGCATCCGGATTCGAGAGTGCGAAACTTGGCAGCGGCACCTTGCCGTCAACGTAGCGGGTGGTGCCGGTGTGGGCGATACGGTGATTGTCGGTGCCTACGGAACGCATCAGGTAGGCGCTGGCGCCGCGGCGCGCAGCCTCCGCCGGGCCATCGGCGCGTATCGGGAACGCCGGCCCGTAGCCTGCGCCGTCCTGCATGCGCACCATGCGGTACGAAACCATGGCGATCTTGCCCGCGAGCGAGCCGGGAGCGGCGGCCTTGAGCGCCTCGAAAGTCGGGAAGATCACCACGTCGCCTTCGAGCCCCGCGGCCGGCGTGGGCGGCGATTCCCCGAGCGCGGCCACCACCAGCGGCTGCACCGAGGGCGCAACCAGTTCCGCGTGTTCGCTTCCGCGCACCCAGGCGGTGATCGGGAACGTCTCAATATGCACGTTCTCGAAACCGAGCGCCTTCAGGCGCGCGGCGGCCCACTCCGCCGCCTGCCGCTCGTTTGCGGAGCCCGCCGGGCGCGGCCCGAAACGGCTCGTGAGCTCACTCACCCAGCTGAAGGCGATATCGTGGCCCGCCATCGCCGCATCGCGCAGCTGCGCGGCGACTTCTTCGGCGGAGGGCGTGGCGGTCGCGGCCGCGGCAGTAAGCGCCGCGCCGGCGGCGAGCATGAGGAAACAGGCGGTCACGGACGGGTGGCGCACGGTGAGGCTTTCGGTTGAGGCTCAAGGAGCGCGCATTCTACGCAAGCGCTGCGGCGCACACCATGCGCGCGCTGAAGTTACCTGGGCAGCTGCGCTACCGGGAGCGGCTGGGCGAGGTGAAAGCCCTGCGCGAAGTCCACGCCGATGCGCTTGAGTTCCTCGAGCACTGCCTGGCTCTCGACGCATTCGGCCACCGTGGCAATCCCCAGAGCCCGGCCGACCTTGCTGATCGCCTCCACCATGCTGCGGTTGACCGGATCGTCGGTGACGTGGCTCACGAACTGCCCATCTATCTTGAGGAAGTCCACCGGCAGGGTCTTCAGGTACACGAAAGAGGAAACGCCGGTGCCGAAATCATCGAGCGCGAAGCTGCTGCCACGCGCCTTCAGCTCGCGCATGAGGAAGCGCGTATTGGCGAGACTCGTGACCGCGGCGGTCTCGGTGATCTCGAAGCACAGGGCGCGCGCGATCTCGCGCTCCGTAACGCTGTGCAGCATGAAATCGACGAACGATTGCTCGTTGAGTGAGGTGCCGGAGAGATTCACCGCGAGCCGCGGCAGCGCCACGCCGCGGTGCCAGCGCTCCGTCAGCAGCGCAATCGCCTGGCCGACGACCCAGCGGTCGATCACCGACATCACGTTGTAGCGTTCGGCCGCCGGTATGAACTCGCTCGGCAGCACCAGCTCACCGGAGTCATCGCGCAGCCGCACCGTGAGCTCATGAAACGCGCGCGCGGCTGGCGCGCCGAGCGAGACGATCGGCTGGAAAAACAGCTCCAGCCGCTGGTCCTCGACCGCCCGCGTGACCCGCGACACCCAGTGCATTTCGCGGTGGTGATGCGAAACGCCGTCGCTGCCGTAGACGTGGATGCGGTTGCGGCCGGCGTCCTTGGCGGCGTAGCAGGCGATGTCGGCGGCGCTCATGACGCTCGCGACGTTCTCGGTCTCGGCGCTGATCTGCACGATGCCGATGCTGGCGCCGACCGAGAGCGTATTGGCGCCCCACACGAAGCGAAAGTCGCGGATCCCCTGGCGCACCCCTTCGGCAATGCGCGCAGCCTGCTCGGGCGTACAGCCCTCGAGCAGTACGCCGAACTCATCACCCCCCAGGCGCGCGATCGTATCCGAGGTGCGCACCCGGGTCTGCAGCAGGCCGGTCACATCGCGCAGCAGCCGGTCACCGGCCTGGTGGCCGCAGGTGTCGTTGATGACCTTGAACTGGTCGAGGTCGATGTAGAGCAGCGCGTAGGTGCCTTCCTCGCGCTGCGCCGCGAGCAGCGCTGCGTGCAGACGATTGTCGAACTCGCGGCGGTTGATAAGCCCGGTGAGCGCGTCGTGGCTCGCCTGCCAGGAAAGCGCGCGCTTCAGACGCCGCTCCCGCGTGACGTCATGGAAGACGACGACGGCGCCGATGATATGGCCCTGGCGGTCGCAGATCGGGGCGGCGGACTCCTGGATCGCCACCTCGGCGCCCGCGCGCGTGATCAGCACCGAGTGGTCGGCGGCGGTGCCGCTCTCGCCCCGCCCCAGCGCGCCGGCGAGGGAGTTGCCGATCGGCTCACCGGTCAGCTCGTCCACCAGCTTCAGCACCGCGGCGAGCGGCTGGCCGCGCGCCTCGGCGAAACTCCACGCGGTCAGCGTTTCACCGACCGGATTGATGTATTCGATGCGCCCTTGCGCGTCGGTCGTGATCACCGCGTCGCCGATGGACTGCAGCGTCACCTGCGCGCGTTCCTTCTCCGCGAACACCGCCTGCTCGGCGCGCTTGCGTTCGGTGATGTCGGTGATGGTGCCTTCGTAGCCGGTGATGGCGCCGCTGCTGTCGCGCATGGGCCGCGCGTTCTCGAGAATCACCACCTGCTGCCCGTCACGACGGCGCATGAGGAACTCCGCGTCGCGGATCTCCCCTTCCGCCTCGATCCGGCGGCTGAACTCGGCGCGGTCGGCCGGGTTCCAGTAGAGCGCCTCGGCGCTCGGCAGCGCGTACAGCTCCGCGGCGCTCTTGTAGCCCAGCATCGACACGAACGCCGGGTTGACCGACAGCAGCCGGCCGCTGCGGCCGCTCTGGTACACCCCTTCCGCGATGCTCTCGAACAGGCCGCGGAATTTCGCCTCGCTGCCGCGCAGCGCTTCTTCCGCGAGGCGCCTGCCGATGGCGATACCCGCAAGTTGAGCCGCGCGCGACATGATCTGCGACTCCTGCGGCGTCGGCAGGCCCGGTTCCGGGCGATACACCCCGAGCGCGCCGAGCAGATTCCCGCCGGGTGCCTTGATGGGCGTCGACCAGGCCGCCTGCAGGCCCGCCGCGAGCGCGACGTCCCGCCGTTCGAGCCACAGCGGATCCTGGCTGACGTCCGCGACCAGCACCTGGTATCCGGTATGCGCGGCCGCGGCTGAACCTGCCAGGGCGGCGCGCACGTTGTCGGCGAGCCGCGGTGCCACCAGGTGACTGAAGCTCTGATCGCCCTCGGCGAGCACGCTCACCGAGCACACCGTGCCGACGCCGACCGATTCGACGAGGCGCGTGATCGCCGCCAGCACCTGCGGCAGCGGCACGTTGCCGGTGATCTGTTCGAACACCTCGCGCTCGGCGGCGGCCATGCGTTCACTGCGCTTGCGCCCGGAGATATCGGCGATGCTGCCGCGCACCAGCTGGCGGCTGCTGCTGGGAATGCGCACCAGGCGCACCTCGCAGACGATTTCCCGGCCGGCGCCATCGCGGTGCGACCATTCGAAAACCTGCGCCTCCCCGGCAAGCGCCTGCTCTACGTACTTGCGGGCGCGCTGCTCCGAGGGCTCCCCGTCAGGTTGCAGCGGCGGGCTCAGGTCAACCGGACCCACCGCGAGCAACTGCTCGCGATCGAGCCCAAAGAGCTTCTGCGCGTTCTCGTTGGCATCCACAAAGCGCCCGGTGTGCACGTCGAGCACCACGATCGCCTCCGGCGCGTGGTCGACGAGCAGGCGGTAGCGCGCCTCGCTCTCGCGCATCGCCTGCTCGGATTCGCGCCGCTCGGTCACGTCGCGCAGGCACAGCACGAACATCTCGCGCCGCGAGGTCGGCGCCTTGCTCACGGCGATTTCCGCCGCGAAGCTCTCGCCGGTCTTGCGTCGCGCCCATTGCTCACTGGCGGCCAGATCGAGTGCGGTGTCACCGAGCGTCTCGGCCAGGCGCTGCAGCGCCTGCGGAATCGTCTCGCCGTCGACCGCGAGCTGTGGAATGAGCACGTCAATGCGGCGGCCAATCACTTCGGCCGCGTCGTAACCGAAGACCCGCTCGCCGGTGGGATTGAAGGTGCGGATGACGCCGTCCACGTCGAGTGCCAGCACCACGTCCTTGATGTGATCGAGAATGACCTGCAGGTGCTCGGAGCTTTGGGCGCGCGCCTCCAGGGCGAGCGAGCGCGCCTCATCCGCCATCAGGCGCATGGACTCGACGATGCCGCGTCGCTCACGGTCGATGGTCTGATAGTGCGTGTTGATCAGGTTCAGCAGCATCCCGACTTCCGGGGTCGCGCTGCCGGTTCGCAGCTGCAGCTCACGCAGTTGCGCGCGCAGCTGCGGGTGCAGATCGGAGTCGTCCGCGCCGCGCGGGCGCGCGTCCGCCCTGACGAGGGTGGTCGTCGCACCGGTGGCCGTATCGGGTACGGCGCCCGTCTTCAGGATCCGCGGATTTGACATAACACGGGGAAGCAAGCCCAACAACGATCATACGAGTCGCAGGCGGGCTTCCCCGTGAAGCCCCTCCCGGTTCTGTTGAACGGGGCCTGGAGTCTATTGCGCCCCGGTTGCCGGATGCGCCGCGCCCGCCTCGCCGGCGGGGCCCGAGACCGCTGGGGTGAGTGCCCCCGAAAAGCCTGCACCGGCTATCACGGGCATCGAGTAGGTCTCGGTCGTGCTGCGGCCGGCGGCATCCACCGCCAGGATGGCGGTCAGGGTGAAAATTCCGTCACGCCTGGGTAGGACCTTGACGCTGTAATGGATCGGGGTGCCTTCCGCAGGCTTCTCGGCAACCGGTATGTTCTGCCCGCTCACCACTTCCAGTCCGTCATCGGCGCTGAACTTGCCCGAGATCCGTTCCACATTCCCCAGCAGCGGCACGATAACCACGTCCACGTCTAGGGGCTGCGCCACGTCCGGGTGCCCCAGCAGCTCAAACTTCACTTGCACCGAAGAGGGGCCGGCTCCCGGGGGGGCTACCGCAGCCACCATTCCCAGGCCGCTGACTGCCTGCATCGCCTCCTTGTGCGCCTGGCTCGCGGCGGCCGCGGCCGCGCCCGGTTCCTGGTGCGAGCCACAGGCGCTTAAGGCGGTGCCGAGGCTGAAAGCTGCGAGGTTAACAATGAGGTTTCGCATGGGCTAACAATAGCGCGTCCGCACACCGGCGCGCACGTGCGCGACTCGGCACTTTCAGCTACCTGCCGCGCAACAGCGGCGGATCGGCGATGGTCTCGATCTGCTCGGCGAGATCCTGCAGGTACCCCTCCCAGTAGCGCGCCTCGCCGAACCAGGGAAAGGCGCGCGGGAAGGCCGGGTCGCGCCAGCGGTGCGACACCCAGGCGGCGTGATGCAACATGCGCAGTCCGCGCAGCGGTTCGACGAGCTGCAGCTCCGTGAAGTCCAGGGTCGCGAACTGCTGATAGCCCTCGAGCAGGTCCGCCCACTGCCGCTGCTGCTCGGCGGGGGAACCGGAGATCAACATCCACAGGTCCTGCATGCGCACCCCCATGGCGCAGTCATCCAGATCCACGAACACCGGGCCGTGCTCGTTCCATAAGAGATTGCCGAGGTGGCAGTCGCCGTGGATGCGGATCGCGCGCACCCCGGCAGTGGCGGCGAACACCGTGCTCACGCACTCGAGCAGCGCGCCGCTGACCGTTGCGTAGCGCTCGCGCAATCCATCCGGCAGCAACGCGCTCCGGAGCACCTGGGCGCGCGCCTGCCAGCCGAGTCGCTCCACGTCAATCCGCGGCCGGACGCTGAAGGCGCGAGTGGCGCCGATCTCGTGCAGCCGCGCGAGCGAGCGCCCGAGGATCTGGCGTGCCTCGGGGGCGTCGAGCTCCGGCGCGTGCCCGCGCATCCACGGGAAGGCGGCGAAGCGGAAATCCCGGTAGCGGCACAGCGTCTGCCCGCCGAGCAATAGCGGCGCGGCGACGGGCAACTCCGCGGCGGCGAGTTCCTGCGTGAACGTGTGCTCTTCAACAATCTGCGCATCGCTCCAGCGGCCCGGGCGATAGAACTTCAGCACCACGAGCCCCGGACCCGCGCCGAGCTGGTAGACGCGGTTCTCGTAGCTGTTGAGCGCGAACAGCCGGCCGTCCGGATCCAGGCCCGCGGCGGCCGCGGCGTCGAGCACCACCTCCGGCGCGAGTCCGGAGAAAGGTTGCGGCCCGTCAGCGCCCGTTTTGTTTATCATCTCCGCCATGAGTCTGCCGAGCATATTAGTCACCGGCGGCGCCGGCTACATCGGCAGCCACGTGGTGCTGCAGCTGCGCGCGCGCGGCGAACGGGTCGTGGTGCTCGATGACCTGTCGCGCGGCTTTCGCCAGGCGGTGATCGATGCGCCGCTCGTGGTGGGCAAGGTGGGGGATCGCGAAGCGGTGTTGAGCCTCCTGCGCACCCACGCCGTCGACACGGTAATGCACTTCGCCGCCTCCACCATCGTGCCGGAGTCGGTCAGCGAGCCGCTGAAGTACTACGCCAACAACACCTGCTCGACACGCACGCTGCTCGAATGCTGCGGCCTCGCCGGGGTGCGGCATTTCGTGTTCTCCTCCACCGCCGCGGTGTATGGCACGCCGGCCGACGGGGTGGCCGCCGAAGACACGCCCACCGCCCCGATCAATCCCTACGGCACCTCCAAACTCATGAGCGAATGGATGCTGCGCGACCTCGCCAGCGCCTCTGAGCTTACGTACGTCGCGCTGCGCTACTTCAACGTCGCCGGCTCCGACCCGCAGTGCCGTATCGGCCAGGCGAGCCCCAACGCGACCCTGCTCGTGAAGGTCGCCTGCGAAGCGGCGGTCGGCAAGCGCCCGGAAGTCCTCATCTACGGCAGCGACTACGCCACGCCCGACGGCACGGGTGTGCGCGACTATATCCACGTGGAAGATCTCGCCAACGCGCATGTCGATGCGCTTGAGTACCTGCGCGGCGCCGGCGCTTCGACCACCCTCAACGTCGGCTACGGGCACGGCTACAGCGTGCGCCAGGTGCTCGCGAGCGTGGAGCGGGTGTCCGGCAAGCGCTTGAGCGTGCGCGAGCAGCCGCGTCGCGCCGGCGACCCCCCGGCGCTCGTCGCTCGTGCCGAGCGCATCCGCGCCGAGCTCGGCTGGCGGCCGCGGCACGACGACCTCGACGCCATCGTGCGCACCTCCTTTGCCTGGGAGCAGCGCCTGCTGTCCCATCCGTGGCAGTGAAGTTGGTCCCCGACACGCGCTGAGCCGATGAGCTGAGCGCAGATTGCGTAGAATGCTCCCTCATGCAGTGGGGGCGACCCAAGTCCTTGAGTGGTTTGATGCTCGTCGGCCTGGCGTTGATCGCCGTGCCGCTGCTGGCCGCCATTTTGACCGCCGTTCTGCAGATCCGGGAACTCGCGGACACCGGACAGCAGATCGTCATCCAGGGCGTCACCGGCGCGCGCGCCAGCCAGGCGCTGTTCGGGCAGATCGCCTCGCTCGAGCGCACCGCCCGCCTCTATGAGGTGCTGAAGGACCCGAAGCTCCTGGACCTGTACCGCACGCAGGACGAACGCCTCACCAACACCCGCGACCAGCTGCGCCTGCAGGCCGCGACCGACACCCAGCAGACCCTCGGGCAGCTCGGGGACCTGCAGCGCAGCATCCGCGTCACCCTGATGGGTGCGCGGGCGGACAGTGCGGCGGGCACGGTCTCGGATCTCTCGGCGCGCTTCGCGCAGCTCTCGAGCCTCGTGGAACGGGTCGCCGAGCAGAGCAACGCCCAGGTCGACGCCGAGGTCGCCGCGCTCGAGGACCAGACCCAGCGCACCCGCAAGGAGCTCTTGTGGTGGGCCGCGGCGCTGCTGCCGCTCGCCCTGATCGCGGTATTCGTCCTGACCATCGGCGTCGGCCGGCCCCTGCGCCAGCTCGATCGGGCGATCAGCGAACTCGGCGAGGGCACCTTCACCAATCCGATCGCGGTGCGCGGCCCGCACGACCTCGAGCGCCTCGGCGGGCAGCTCGAGTGGCTGCGCCAGCGACTGCTGGAGCTCGCGCATGAACGCAACCGCTTCCTGCGTCACATGTCGCACGAACTGAAGACACCGCTGGCGAACATCAGAGAGGGCACGGAGCTGTTGATGGATGGTGCGGTTGGCGAGCTCGACTCCAACCAGCGCGAAGTCGCGGCCATCCTGCGCGAGAACGGCATCAAGCTGCAGCGCATGATCGAGAATCTGCTGTCCTTCAGCGCCTGGCAGACCTCCAGCGTCGGCCTCGAAGCCACCGAGTTTCGCCTGCGGCCGCTGGTGAAGCAGGTGCTGGAGAATCAGCAGCTGACGCTGCTGTCGCAACGCGTGCGCCTGGACGTGCGTGTCGATGACGTCACGCTGCTCGCCGATCGCGGCAAGATCCGCCTGATCCTGGAGAACCTGCTGTCGAACGCGGTCAAGTACTCCCCCAAGGGCGGCACGATCCATCTGCAGGCCCGCGCGCAGGCGCTGCAGCTGGTGCTCGACGTCGGCGACGGCGGACCGGGCATCCCGCCGGAAGACCGGGGCCACGTGTTCGATGCCTTCTATACCGGTCGCGCGGCGCGTACCCCCGCGGTGAAGGGCACGGGAATCGGCCTCTCGGTCGTACTGGAATTCGTCGCCGCACACGGCGGTACGGTGCAGATCATCGACGGCCAGTATCCCGGTGCGCATTTCCGCATCACCATGCCGATGCGGGTCGGAAGTGGCGCAGGTCCGGTGCGGCCCGAGCTGAAAGCGCAGGCCCATGCCGCGTGAGGCCATCCCGGTGAGCCGCGGCCGCGCAGCCTGGGGCGTGGTGTGCGCCGCCCTCCTCGGCGCGGGCTGCACGACGCTGCCCGGAAAAAGCCCGCCGCCGCCACCACCGGTGGTGGACCCGGCCGCGGTGGCGAACACGGTGCTGAGCGGCTACCTGCAACTGCTGCAGAGCCTGCTGCAGGGACAGCCGGCGCAGCAGGCGGAGATCGCCTCCGGCGCGCAGCGCGATTACGACAACACCCCGACGCCGAGCCGCGAGCTGAAACTGGCGCTGATCCTCGGTACCAGCGGCCATCCGGCGACCGACCTGCCGCGCGCCCAGCAGCTGCTGCGCGAGGTGCTGGCGAACCCGGAAATGCTGCTGCCGGGGGAGCGGGCGCTGGCGGCCCTGATGCTTTCGCAAATTGGCGACCATTTGACGCTCGAGACCGAAAACCGCAGGCTGCAAAGCGAAGTGATGCGCCTCGATCGTGAACGCGTGACCAGCGCCAATCACCGCCTGCAGGCCGAGCTCGATGAGAACTCGCGTTTGCGCAAGGAACTCGATGAGGCGCGCGCCAAGCTGCAGGCCATATTCAACATTGAACGCTCTTTGAACGAGCGCAAGCCCGGCGATACCGGGCGCTGACACCGGAACGCTCAAGGAAAGCCAACGTGAACCAGACCGGCAAACGCAAGGCACGCATCCTCGTGGTCGATGACGACCCGGGTTTGCTGCGCCTGCTCACCATCCGCCTGCGCGCGGAAAGCTATGACGTCGAGGCAGTCGAGAGCGCGGCGCAGGCCCTCGCCGCCGCGAGCCGGTTCCGCCCGGATCTTGTGATCACGGATCTGCGCATGGACCAGATGGACGGGATTGGTCTCCTCAAGGAGCTGCAGAACCGCTGGCCGGGGCTGAAGGTGATCATCCTCACCGCCCACGGCACCATTCCGGATGCGGTGCAGGCCACGCAGATGGGCGCGTTCGGCTTTCTCACCAAGCCGGTGGACAAGCAGGAACTCCTCGACCAGGTACAAAAGGCGCTGCGCATTTCAGGCTTCAGCGCCTCGGACGAGGATTGGCGTGCCGAGATCGTCACCCGCAGCGCCGTTATGGAAGAGAAGCTCGCCCAGGGGCACATGGTGGCCGGCACCGATGCGCGCGTGCTGATCACCGGCGAGAGCGGCACCGGCAAAGAGGTGTTCGCGCGCGCCATTCATCGCGGCAGCCCGCGGCGCAACAAGCCCTTCGTCGCCATCAACTGCAGCGCGATGGCCGAGGAGCTGCTGGAGTCAGAGCTCTTCGGTCACGAGAAGGGCTCATTCACCGGCGCCACCCGCACGCATCGCGGGCTTTTCATGGCGGCAGACGGCGGCACGCTGATGCTCGATGAGATCGGCGACATGCCGATGCGCCTGCAGGTGAAGCTGCTGCGGGTGCTGCAGGAAAACGTCATCCGCCCGGTGGGCAACACCGAGGCGGTGCCGGTCAACGTGCGCGTGATTTCGGCGACCCACCGCGATCTGCAGCAACTCATGGCGGCCGGTAATTTCCGCGAGGACCTCTACTACCGCCTGAACGTGGTGCACATCGAGATGCCCTCGCTCAACAAGCGGCGCGAGGACATTCCGCTGCTGGTGGCGCATTTTCTGGCCGCGATCGCCAAGGAAAGCGGCGTGCGCAAGATCTACGCGCCGGAGGCGGTCGAGCTCCTCGCCACCGCGGACTGGCCGGGGAACATCCGCCAGTTGCAGAACGTCGTGCGCCAGAACGTGGCGCTGTCGCAGACACCCATCATTCCGGTGGAGCTGGTGCAGCAGTCCCTCGGCGGCTCACCGGGCCGGCTGCCCTCATTCGACGAAGCGCGCGATGAGTTCACGCGCAGCTACCTGTCGCAGATCCTGCAGATCACCGGCGGCAATGTCAGCCAGGCGGCACGCCTGGCCAAGCGCAACCGCACCGACTTCTACAAGCTCCTCGCCCGGCACCAGCTGACGCCGGAGGAATTCAAGCAGCGCCCGTAGGGCGCCAGGCTACAACCGGCCGTCGACAGCCGCGGCCGGGAACAGGTGCTTGATGTCGTACAGCACGTGGTTCTTGCGGCCCAGGCGCCGCACCCCGCCGGCGCCGAGCGCGCGGAATTCGCGGTGCGCGACCGCCAGGACCATAACGTCATAGCTTCTGGCACGCAGCGTGCGCACCGGCCGCAGACCGTACTCGTGCTGGCACTCCTTCGCGTTTGCCCACGGGTCGTACACATCCACCGTGGCGCCGTGCTTCTGCAACTCCCGCACCACATCGACAACCTTGGAATTGCGGATGTCGGGCGTGTTCTCCTTGAAGGTGATCCCGAGCATGAGCACCCGCGCGCCCTTCACGTGGATGCGCCTGCTCGCCATGAGCTGCGTGATCTGGCCGGCGACGTACAGCGCCATGTTGTCGTTGATCCGTCGCCCGGCGAGGATCATCTCCGGGTGGTAGCCGATCTCCTGCGCCTTGTGGGTGAGGTAGTACGGATCCACACCGATGCAGTGCCCGCCGACCAGTCCGGGGCGGAACGGCAGGAAGTTCCACTTGCTGCCGGCCGCCGCCAGCACTTCCTCGGTGTCCAACCCCAGGCGGTTGAAAATCAGCGCCAGCTCGTTGATGAGCGCGATGTTCACATCGCGCTGGGTGTTCTCGATCACCTTGGCGGCTTCCGCCACGCGGATGCTGGAGGCGCGGTGGGTTCCGGCCGTGATGATCGCGGCGTAGAGCTTGTCGACGAAATCCGCCACTGCCGGCGTCGAGCCGGCGGTCACCTTGCGGATAGTCGTGAGCCGGTGTTCCTTGTCCCCCGGGTTGATGCGCTCGGGACTGTAGCCGGCGAAAAAGTCACGGTTGAATTTAAGCCCCGACTCGCGCTCCAGAATCGGTACACACACTTCTTCGGTGCAGCCGGGATAGACGGTGGACTCGTAGATGACGATCGCACCTTTGCGCAGCACCTTGCCGACGCTCTCGCTGGCGCGCACCAGCGGCGTCAGATCCGGCCGCTTGTAGTCATCGATCGGCGTCGGCACCGTGACGATGAACACCTCGCAACCCTTCAGGTCCTGCAATTTGCTGCTGAAGGCGAGGTGGCGTGCGGCCTTGAGCTCCGCGCGCGACACCTCGAGCGTGGTATCGCGCCCGGCGCGCAGCTGCGCAATCCGCGTGGGCTTCACATCGAAGCCCACGGTCCTGAAGCGCCTGCCAAACTCCACCGCCAGCGGCAGACCGACGTAGCCGAGGCCCAGCACCGCGATGCGGCATTTGCGCAGATTCAGCATCAGGTCCTTTCTCAAGTCGGTACAACGGGTTCGTCAGCGGGGGTGCCGCTGCGCGCGAACTGCGCGGCGTCGATGTGATGACGCTCGAGCAGATCGTATACGGTCGGGCGCGTCACGCCCAAAAGCTCCGCCGCCCGCGAGAGATTGCCGCCGGCGATGGCGAGCGCGTGGCGCACGGCCTGCACCTCGGCACGCTGCCGCGCGACGCGCAGGTTCAGGTATTCAAGATCCTCGGTCGGGTCCTGCAGGCCTAAGTCGCTGGCGGTGACCACCGCGCCCTCGGCCATGATGACCGCGCCCTTGATGCGATTTTCCAGCTCCCGCACGTTGCCCGGCCAGGGGTGCTTCTGGATGGCACGGATCGCATCGGGCGCGAGCCCCCGCGTCGGCTTGCCGAAGCGCTCGGCCATTTCCTGCAGCAGGAACTGCGCCAGCAACAGACTATCGCCCTGACGCTCGCGCAGCGGCGGCACGCGTACCGTCACTTCACTGATGCGGTAATAAAGATCGTCGCGGAAGCCGCCGCTGCCGATCTGCGCCTCGAGATTACGGTTGGTGGCGCAGATGATGCGCAGGTCGAGCGGGATCGGCGTGCGTCCGCCGATTCGCTCCACCGAACGCTCCTGCAGGAAGCGCAGCAGCTTCGCCTGCAGTGATGCGGGGATCTCGCCGATTTCATCGAGGAACACCGTGCCGTGGTCGGCTGACTCGAGCCGCCCCAGCGTGCGCTTGGCAGCGCCGGTGAAGGCGCCCTTCTCATAGCCGAACAACTCGCTCTCCAGCAGGGTGTCGGGAATCGCCGCGCAGTTAATGGCCACGAACGGCTGGTGCGAGCGTGCCGAGAGGCGATGCAGCGCGCGCGCCAGCAGTTCCTTGCCGGTGCCGCTGTCCCCGAGCAGCAGCACCGTGGCGTTGGTGGGCGCCACTTTCTCGATCGCGCGGCACAGGCTGCGCATGGTGTCGCTGACGCCGATGATGCCCTCCAGCGCCATGGAGCCGGTCTGCTCGCGCAGGCGCCAGTTTTCCTCTTCGAGCTCACGAATGCGGAACGCACGCCGCACGACGATCGACAGCACGCCGGCATCGAGGGGCTTGTGATAGAAGTCCGCGGCGCCAAGTCCCACCGCGGCGACGGCGAGCTCGCGCGCGTTGTACTCGGTCATGGCGATGATGCGGGTGTCGGGGGAGAGTTTCACGATGTCGCGCAGCAGCGCGAGGCTTTGAGTCGCGTCCGCGGGGGCACGTGCGGTGCCGAAATCAAGCAGTACCACGTCAGGCTCCACGCGCCGCACCAGGACTGGCACCTGGTCGCAGATCTCGCTCGCGTTCACGTCGAGGTCGGAGAAGATCTTCTCCAGCTCGCGGCGCATGCCCTGATCGTCGCACAGGATGAGAAGCCGGCGGCGCTGCTTGTCGACGGACGTCGGCAGCTCCTGCCCGGCCATGCGCGGCCAGTTTCCCGCCACCACTAGCGCGCCCCCTTGCCCATGAGAACCACCTCCACCGTCTGCACTATGATCGCCAGATCAAACAGCAGCGAGTTGTTCTTGATGTAGTAGAGGTCGTATTGCAGCTTCTCCAGGGCATCGCGCTCGGATGAACCGTAGGGGTAGCACAGCTGCGCCCAGCCGGTGATCCCGGGCTTCACGCAGTGGCGCTCGACGTAATACGGAATGCGTTCGGAGAGCTGCGCCACGAACTCCGGACGTTCGGGGCGCGGGCCAACGAAACTCATGTCGCCACGCACCACGTTGAATATCTGCGGCAGTTCATCCACGCGCAGCTTTCTGATCATGGCGCCGACGCGCGTCACCCGCGCGTCCGAGGCCTGCGCCCACTGCGCCTCCCCGGAGCTTTCCGCATCGGTGCGCATGCTGCGAAACTTCAGCATGTCAAATACGACGCCACCCATGCCGATGCGCGCCTGCCGGTAGAGTATCGGGGCATTCCAGCCCTCTTCCAGCTTGATGGCGAGCGCCGTCAGCAGCATTACCGGAAGGAATACCAGCAGGATCATCGCGCTCGCCAGCAGATCCAGACTCCTGGCGGTGAGCAGTCGCAGCGGATTGCGCCGAAAGCCCTCGCCGAAGATGAGCCAGCTCGGATTCAACACGTCGATGGCGACGCGACCGGTCTCACGCTCGAGGAAGGTCAGAAGCTCCGTGACGTCAATGCCGGCAAAGCGGCACTCCAGAAACTCCGCGATGGGAAAGCCGCGCCGCCGGTCCTCCATCGCCACCACGATCTCATTGATCTCGTGTTCCTCGCACAGCTCGCGCAGCCCGGGATTGACCTTCAGAATCTGCCGTTCAGGCGCGGCAATCACCTCATCCTGCGCCTGCACGTAACCGGCGACCGTGAACCCGCGCCGGTCGGCGCGCCGCCGCAAGGAAGCGATGGCGAGCGCGCGCTGCCCGGCACCGAATACGAGGATCCGCCGGCGGAAGGCGCCCTCGTCCACGACCTGGCTGAGGAACCCGCGCGTCACGAGAACTGCGCAGAAGGTGAAGAAAGCGGACAGCGCAAGGATCCCGCGCCCCACCCGAAAAGTCGGTACTTCGTAGAACAGCGCCGAAACGAGCACGAATGAGGCGACGACCGCGACTGCGAGGCGCACGATCAGTCCCGGAAGGTCAGAGCGCTGACGCGGGCTGTAAAGACCCAGGGACGCGAGCGCGATCAGCGTACCGAGGCTGAAGACCGCCGCGCATACCCACAGACCCGACTGACTGCCTTCAAAGGTCGTGGGCGTCAGGGTGCCGAGGCGCAACATCGCGGCGAGGAACAACATGACGACGAACAGCAGCCCCTCCAAAGCGGCAAGCACCGCGAGGGGCATGTGCAGAAACTGGCCAAGAAAACGCAGACGCATAGGCGGTGAACTCAGACTCCCCATCGGGTTATCGCGGGCCTTGTAACACGCGAATTTTACAGTCAAAGTGTAAAGAATACGGCACTCGGGGTGTGTGCGCCGTCACGTTTATGCGCGTGGGTTCCACGATGCGTACCTCCCGGTGCCTTAGGATTGCGATCCATGGACGTCACCGCAAAAATTCGCCGCATCCTGAAAGAGCACGGACGCTTGAGCTGCGATGCGGATACCCTGGCCCTCAATGCGGATCTATATGAAGCGGGTATGACCTCGCACGCCATCGTCAACGTGATGCTCGCCCTGGAAGGCGAATTCGACCTGGAATTCCCCGATCACATGCTCAAGCGCACTGTGTTCGACAGCATCTCTTCCATCAGTACGGCAATTGGCGAGCTGCAAGCCGCCGCGGCCTGAGCGCCCCTTAGGAAGCGATGCCGCCCCGCCTGAAGCGCATCGCCGGTTACGACCGGCACCTGCTGACGGCAGGCTGGCAGCTGTGCTCGACGCCCCCGGGTGCGTGCGACAACCCCGAGGCGCTCAAGCGCGCGGACCTGACATGGCTTCCGGCCACCGCCCCTTCCACCGTGGCGCAGTGTCTGATCAGGGCCGGCGCCTGGAACCTGGACTCCCCACAACCAAGGATCGACGCCGCTGATTGGTGGTATCGCGCCAGCTTTCCACGGCCGCACGCGCAAGCGGGTTTATGGGTACTCGGTTTCGATGGGCTCGCGAGCAATGCGGAAGTCTGGCTGAACGGCACGCCACTCCTCACGAGTGACAACATGTTTATCGCCCACGAGTGCCCGCTGGATGAGCGGCTCACCGACAACAATGAGCTCCTGATCCGCTTTCGCTCCCTGGATCAACTCCTGAAGGAGAAGCGCGCGCGCCCGCGGTGGCGCGTGCCGATGCTCGCGGGCCAGCAGTTGCGCTGGCACCGCACGACGCTCCTCGGCCGCACGCCCGGCTGGTCGCCGCCGGCACCGCCGGTGGGGCCCTGGCGTAACGTGTGGCTCGAGGCGCGCTCGCACGTTTCAATACCGGAGCTGTCGCTGCGCTGCGGGGTCGAGGAGAACTACGGCTGGGTCGAGATTCGCTGCGCCGTGCGGGGCATCGGCCGCAGCGCCCCGGCGAGCGCGGAGCTGCGCGTCAGCCGCAACGACCAGGCCTGGGCGCTGAAACTTACCGCCCGCGCCGGCGGAGCCGATGCCGGGGTCACGGTTTTTTCAGGGCGCCTCACCGTTCCGCGGGCGCAGCGGTGGTGGCCGCACACCCATGGAGAGCCGGCGCTGTACGAGGCGCGCCTGGCGGTGCGCCTGCCCGGATCGAGCGACGAAGTCACAGCGGAACTCGGGCGCGTGGGATTTCGCACTCTCGCGCTCGATGTCCGGGACGGGGAATTCTCAGTCGCGGTAAACGGCGTGCCGGTGTTCTGCCGCGGCGCCTGCTGGACCCCCACCGATGCGATCGGTTTTACGACCGACCCGGGCGTGCTGCGCGAGTCGTTCGCTCAATTACGCGCCGCCGGCATGAACATGCTGCGGGTCGGCGGCATGATGGTGTACGAGAGCGATGCGTTCCTCGACCTGTGCGATCAGGAGGGGATTCTCCTCTGGCAGGACTTGATGTTCGCCAACATGGACTATCCGCACGAGGACCCGGCGTTCAGCGCCTCCGTCGAGCAGGAGGTACGTCAGCAGCTTGCGCGCCTTGGCGCACGCCCGGCGCTCACCGTCCTGTGCGGTAACAGCGAGGGCGAGCAGCAGCCCGCCATGTCGGCAGCTTTCCGTGAGCGCTGGCAGGCGCCGCTCTTCCACGAATTTCTCCCGCGCCTCGCGCGCGAGCTGTGTCCGGACGCCCCGTACTGGCCCTCGAGCGCGCACGGCGGCGCCTTCCCGCACCAGGCGAGCAGCGGCTCCACTTCCTACTACGGAGTAGGCGCCTATCTGCGGCCGCTCGAAGACGCGCGCCGCGCGCAGGTGCGCTTCGCATCCGAGTGCCTGGCGTTTGCCAACGTCCCGGACGGCACCGACGCCTCCCGCACGCCCCGCGACCTCGGGGCGGAATGGGATTTCGCGGACGTGCGCGATCATTACCTCGGACTCTTGTTCCGCATCGATCCGGGCGCCCTGCGCCGCGCGGATCCGGAACGCTATCTCGCCATGAGCCGCGTGGCTTCCGGCGAAGTCATGGCGAGCGCGTTCACAGAGTGGCGCCGGCAGCGCTCGTCCTGCCGTGGTGCGCTGGTGTGGTTCTGGCGCGATCTGTGGAGCAGCGCGGGCTGGGGCGTGATCGATGCGCTGGGGAAACCCAAGGCGGCGTACCGGTACCTGGCGCGCGCGCTGCAGCCGGTGGCGATTTTCACCAGCGACGAAGGCGGCAATGGCCTGACACTGCATGTCGCGAACGAACGCGCCGCGGCGCTCAAGGCGAGGATAGAGCTGACCCTGTACCGGCGCGGCGAAATCCAGGTGGAACATGCCGAGCTGCACATCGAGGCGCCACCCCGCACGACGCTCGAAATTGCCGCGACCGATTTCTTCGACGCCTGGTTCGACCTTAACTATGCCTACCGCTTCGGACCGCCCTCGCACGATCTTCTGGTCGCACGCCTCCTCGCGCCGGATAGCGCCTGTCTGAGCGAGTGTTTCTTTTTCCCGGTCGGCCTTCCCAACTCGACCGAGGCTGACGTCGGACTCACCGCCACCGCCACCGCGCGCGCGGACGGGGTGTTCGCTCTGCAGTTGACCACCCGCCGCTTCGCGCAGTCGGTTTGCATCGAGGCGGCGGGATTCGAGGCCAACGATGACTACTTCCACCTCGCGCCGGGCGCGACGCGCACCATCGTGTTGCGGCCGGTGCAAAACCCAGGCGTGCCGCAGGGGCAGGTGCGCGCCCTGAATTCGACCGCGGCGGCCCCGATCACAATCCCCTGATGGGCGGGATTTTCCTTATTGTCCGGCCTTAGGGTGCGCAAGTTCCCGCGTGGCTTGCTAGCATGCTCGTGATGAGCAGCAATCCCAACGAATTCAACGCGCTTCTCGCGGCCGTTAAGGCGATTGCAGCGAATGTAGCAGGCCCCGAGGCAGCAGACGTCGACGTCCGGGCCCGCTTCCCGCAGGCCACCGTCACCGCGCTGCGAAAGGCGCGCGTGCTGTCCGCCGCCGTACCGCGAGAACTCGGCGGCGCCGGCTGCGGAATGCGGGAACTGGCGCTCCTGTGTGCAACCCTCGGCCAGGCGTGCGGTTCCTCCGGCATGGTGCTCGCCATGCACTACATCCAGGTCGCCTGCCTGGCGCGCCACGGTCTCAATTCCAATTTCTTCCGCGGATACCTTAAGGATCTCGTCGAGCACCAATACCTGCTCGCCTCCATGACCTCCGAGAACGGCACTTTCGGGGAGACCCGCACCAGCATCTGCGCGGTCGAGCGCGCCAACGGGCGCTTCACGCTCGCCAAGGAAGCGACCACCGGGTCTTATTGCGAATTCGCGGACGCGATACTCGTGACCGCACGCCGCGCAGCGGATGCCGCCGGGAGCGATCAGGTCCTGGTGCTGGTGGGCAGGGACGATTACAAGCTCAGGCAGAGCACTACCTGGGACACCCTCGGCATGCGCGGCACGTGCAGCCCGGGCTTCAGGCTCGAATCCTCCGGCCCCGAGGAACAGATCATCCCCGGGAGCTTCGCCGACTCCTCGGCGCAGACCATGGTGCCCTACTCGCACATTCTGTGGTCGTCACTATGGTGGGGTATCGCCGCGGATGCGGTCGCGCGCGCCGCAGAATGCGTGCGTGCGGCAGCACGCAAGAACCCTGGCACGGTGCCACCGAGGGCGATCCGGCTCGCGGAAGTTTCCAGCCAGCTTCAGGCGCTGCGCCACAACTGGCTCAGCCTCGCGATCGAGTTCGACGACATCAGCACCCGGCCCGAGGGTTTGCAGCAACTGCTGTCCATCGGCTGGGCGCTGAAAATGAACAACCTCAAGATCAACGCCTCCGAGGCTGCGCCGCATATCGTGCACAAGGCGTTGCAGATCGCCGGCATTGTTGCCTATAAGAACGATACGAAATTCAGCCTCGGGCGGCACTATCGCGATGTGCTGTCCGCCTCGCTCATGATTTCCAACGAGCGTATCGCGGCCCAGAGCGCCTCGATGCTGCTGGTGCTCAAGGACACCTGACGTGGCCGCCGAGTACGATCCGCGGGAGTTCTACGACGGCCTGGTGCGCCACGGACTCATCGTGCCGGCCGGAGCGCCCGGAGCATTTGGCCGCGGCGCGGTGTTCGAGGACGTGCTCGAGCGCTTCAATACGCAGGTATCGCAGCTCGCGCGCGACGATGGCGCCGAGGTCTACACGTTTCCGCCTGTGATCGCCCGCAGTGTGCTCGAAAAGACGAAGTACCTCGACTCGTTTCCGCACCAGTGCGGCGCGGTGTATAGCTTCTTCGGCAAAGAGGCCGCTGCGAAGGCGTTGGCGGCGCGGGTGAACGCAGGTAAACCCTGGGGAGACCTTCTCGCTATCACGGACGTGGTCATGAACCCGGCCGCCTGTTACCCGGTGTATCCGAGCTTCAGCGGCACGTTGCCCGAGGCCGGACGCCTGGTCAGCATGCTCAACTGGGTCTACCGCCACGAGCCTTCTTCTGAACCCACGCGCATGCAGTCATTCCGCGTGCGCGAGTTCGTGCGCGCGGGCACGCCCGCGCAGGTGATTGTGTGGCGCGACCTGTGGCTGCAGCGCGGGCTGTCGCTTCTGACTTCCCTCGGGCTGCCGGCCCGATCGGAAGTGGCGGCGGACCCTTTCTTCGGGCATGGCGGCAAGCTCCTCGCGATGAATCAGAAAGAGCAGCAGCTGAAATTCGAACTGCTGGTACCGGTGATCTCGGCAGAAGAGCCGACCGCCGTGTGCTCGTTCAATTTGCACCAGGAACACTTCGCCGCGACCTTCGGCATCCGCACCGCAGACGGACGTACCGCCAACACCGCGTGCTTAGGGTTCGGACTCGAACGGATCGTGATGGCGCTCTTCAGGACGCACGGCTTCGAGCTTAACGCGTGGCCCGCGGATGTCCGCCGGCGCCTGTGGCCTTAGCAGGAGCGACCGTGAGCGCCCTATACATCCTGCCGCGCCTTGATCCTGCGACCTACCAGCGCCACACACTGCACGCGGATGGGTGCGCCTGGGTGGAGAAGAACTGCTACGTGGACATCTGGATAGAGGCCCTGCATGCCCTGGGGTGCGAGCCACTTGCGGTGCTGCCCTTTGCGGCGGCTATTGATTTCGAAGGCGACCAGTGGACGTTTTTCAAGCCTCCGCCTGAGGAGCTGCGCGAGCTCTACGGGATAGAGGTCTACGAGCTGAACGTGTGGCGGCCGCTCATTGAACACGCGGCGGAGCATCTGGCCGCCGGACGATTCATATGCACGGAGGCGGATGCGTTCTGGCTGCCCGACACCTCTGGTACCGACTACCGCCGCCAGCACACCAAGTCCTCGATCATCATCAACGAACTTGACGTCGAGCGCCGCCGGCTCGGGTATTTCCACAACGCCGGCTACTACGCGCTCGAGGGTGAGGACTTCGCGCGCACCTTCCGGCTCGACCTGGCGCCGGATCCCACGTTCATGCCGCTGTTCGCGGAGCTGGTGAGGATCGATGCGCTCACACGGCTCGCGCCGCACGAGCTCACCGAGCGCTCGCGCGAGCTGTGGCGCCGCCATATGCGGCGCCGCCCTAAAGATAACCCAGTGCGCCGCTTCCAGCAGCGTTTCGAGCGCGACCTGCCGGCGCTTCAGGAGGCCGGCCTCAACCACTACCACGCCTGGGCGTTTGCCACGACGCGCCAGTTGGGAGCAGCGTTCGAGGCTGCGGCACAGAACCTGAAATGGCTGATGACCTACGGACAGCCGGGGGTCGCCGACGCTGCGCTCGCCTTCACGCAGATCTCGGACACCGCCAAGACCTTTATCCTCAAGGGCGCGCGTATCGCAAGCAGCAAACGCGCCTTCGAGGGCGCCGCGATGTTCGACTCTCTGGCGCAAGCCTGGAACAGCGGGATGAAAGTCATGGACGCATGGCTGTGAGCGCCGAGCCGATGTTCTTCGGCCCCGAGGGACGGCCGCTCTTCGGGTGGCTGTATCGGCCGCCGCCGGAACGCGCACTGGGCGCGGGCCTCGTCATCTGTAACCCGTTCGGGAACGAGGCGCTCTGTGCACATCGCACCATCCGTCACTTAAGCGCGCGCGCCGCCAGCGCTGGCTTCGCAGTGCTGCGATTTGACTACGACGGCACCGGGGATTCCGCCGGACACAGCTTCGAGGCAGAGCGCCTGACGTCGTGGGTCACGAGCGTGCAGAGCGCTGCCGACACCCTTATCGAGGCGAGCGGTGTCGGGCGACTGTACTTCGCCGGCTTTCGGCTGGGAGCGACGATCGCCGCCCTTGCCAGCGTAGCGCGCAGTGACGTGTACGGCCTCATTGCGATCGTCCCGGTCGTGCGTGGCGGCGCCTACGTGCGCGAGCTCCGGCTCCTGCAGCGGGCGATGGACGCCCGGCGCGATGTTGCACCCCACGAGGATGCGCATTTCCTCGAGAGCGCAGGCTTTGCGCTGACGGCCGCGACGCAGGAGAGTCTCAGGCAGATCGATCTCACGCGTTTGCAGCAAGCACCGTGCCAGCACGTACTGATTGTCGATCGCGGGGAAATGCCGATCGATCTGGCGCTGGTGCCAGCGTTGCGCGAGCTCGGGAGCGCGGTCGACCACATTGCTGAGCGCGGTTACACCGCGATGATGCTCGATCCGCACGAGAGCGTCGTACCGGAGGAAATCCTCACGGCAGTGCTCGGCTGGCTGGAAAATGCTGAACGCACCGCCACGCCCGCGGCCATATCTCCCGAACCCAGCCCCCCGACGTCGAACCCGGCGCGCCGGAAGGTAACTTTGACGCCGCTTGCGATCGCGGACCCGGCCACGGGAGCCGAGCCCCAGGTCGCGGTGGAGGAAACTCTCGTGCAATTCGGCGGCGCCGCGCAGCTCTTCGGCGTACTGAGCGCACCCGCGGGAGGGGACGCCGCGCCCACTGCCGCGAGTGCCGTCGTACTGCTCAACGCCGGCGCCGTGCATCACGTGGGACCGAACCGCTTATACGTCGCTCTCGCCCGTCACCTCGCGCGGCTCGGCCACACGGTGCTGCGCATGGACCTCGCCGGCCTCGGCGACAGCGCTCCGCGGGCGGGAGAGCCCGACAACGTCGTTCACCCGCACGCGGCGCTGCAGGACGTGCGCAACGGCATTGATTTCCTGCGTCGCGAGCGCGGCGCGCGCGACGTACGCGCGCTGGGCCTGTGCTCCGGCGCCTACCATGCCTTCAAGGGCGCCGTGGCGCGTCTGCCGCTCGATGCCGCCGTGATCGTCAACCCGCTCACGTTCTTCTGGAAGGACGGGATGTCGCTCACGTACCCGCAGCATCGCGTCGCCACGGACATCATGCGTTATCGCAGCAACGCCTTCAGCATTGCATCCTGGCGCAAGCTCCTGTCCGGGCAGGTGGACCTGAGGCAGCTTAGCGGGGTGCTGTGGCAGCATCTGCTCACCCTGGCCGCGGGGCCCAGACATGCAGCGGCGCGCGCCCTCGGCCGCCCGCTCCCCGATGACCTGCGCACCGAGCTCGAGCACGCCGCCGCCGGCGGTATCGGCCTGCAGTTCGTATTTTCCGACGGCGATCCGGGATTCGAGCTGCTGCGTCAGGGTGGCGGCCGTAGCGTGCGCCGCCTGCGGGCGCGCGACGAGCTCACCGTCAACGTCATCCCCGGAGCGGATCATACTTTCACGGACCTCGAGGCACGCACGGTGCTCGTTGATGTCCTGACACGAAAAATCCAGGCGCCGGTGCACGGGGCTGCGTCCGCGCCATCACGCGCTGTGGAGCCACCGCTCGCAGCGGTGACGAGCGCGGCGAACGCCGCCGTACCCGCGGTCGTGGTCGGCGGCTCCCTGAACGGCTTAGGCGTCGTGCGCAGCCTCGCCCAGGGAGGCATGCCCATCTACGTGATGGACACGGCGCGTGCCTGCGCGGCCGGCTGGTCCCGTCACTGCACGTTCGTGCCTGCGCCGGCGCTTGAGGGCCGGGGATTGATTGATGCGCTGAAAGAACTCGCGGGGCGCCTGGGCGAGCGAGCAGTGCTCATCCTCACGAGCGATGAAAGCGTCGCGACGGTCGCCGCGCATCGCGCCGAGATCGAGCCGCTGTACCGCATCAGCCTGCCGCCGGCAAACGTCATCAAGGTGCTCACCGACAAGACGCTTTTCCAGGCGCTCGCGGAACGCGAGGGCCTGCAGGTGCCGCGCGCGGTAACCCTTTCCGCTTCCACGGATCTGGCGAAGTTGGAGAAACTCACGCCGCCGCTGGTGGTGAAGCCCGCGCAAAAGACCCCGGCGACATCGGCGGTCAACGGACGCGCGGTGCGGGCGCCGACCGTCGAGGCCGCACGCGCCGCGACGGCCTCGGTGCTCGCCATAGCACCCCATGCCATTGTGCAGGAGTGGGTCGATGGACCGGATACGGAAGTCTACTTCGCCCTATTCACCTGCGACGCGCGCGGACACATCGCGGGTCTGTTCGCCGGACGCAAGCTCGTGTGTGACCCGCCGGGCATCGGCAGCACGGCGGTGTGCGTCGCTGCGCCCGAGGTAGCCGATGAGCTCTCGCGCCAGACCCAGCATTTTGCGGCGCGCGTCGGCTACCGCGGGCTCGGAGGTCTTGAGTTCAAGCGCGACACCCATACGGGCCGCTTCCTCATCATCAAACCCACCGTAGGGCGCACCGACGCTCAGGAGGAGCTCGCCAGCCTCTGTGGGGTCAACATTCCGCTCATCACCTACGAAGCGGAGCTCGGGCGCACAC
>Ga0210409_10001022_pt1 | contig 39315 bp, 33 predicted proteins | sample IncBWH17MmetaG_FD_161649 | JGI IMG/M metagenome (GOLD analysis project Ga0210409, IMG submission 161649) | Forest soil microbial communities from Barre Woods Harvard Forest LTER site, Petersham, Massachusetts, United States - Inc-BW-H-17-M | ecosystem: Environmental > Terrestrial > Soil >... | reverse complement strand
AATCCCCATCACCGCAAACTCGTGACCGCGCGGGCATCGCACCTTGCCCGCCTGCGCTTGTTTGGACGTCACTTTCACCCGCGCGCCGCACTCAGGGCATTCGAGCTCGACTTTATCCCCGCCGCGATCCCCACTGTTATCCCCGCTCTGGCGTCCGAGCATCGTGTTCCTCCTTGCAATGCTTACGAGCTATCGAGCTATCGAGCTATCAAGAGAGCATTACCGGTGCCACCGTGAAATTCGTCGTTCTCGACGGGCCGATAGGGACAGAGCTTGCGCGCCGTGGCGTGCCCACGCCAGCCCCCGCCTGGAGCGCTCATGCGCTGGACGTCGCCCCCAACACCGTCGCGTCGATTCATCGCGAGTATGCGGCGGCGGGGGCGACGGTACACACGGCGAACACATTTCGCGTTCGCCGCCGCATCTTTGGTGCCCGCTGGGAAGCTCTGGCGCAGCGGGCCGTACGGCTTGCGCGAGACAGCGCTCTCCCTGGGCAACGGGTTGCCGGCAGTATCGGGCCCATCGAGGACTGTTATCGACCCGACCTCAGCCCTGGCGCGGCTTCTCACGGCGAACACGCCGAGCTCGCGCACGCCCTCGCGGACCTGGGAGTCGACCTCCTCTTGTGCGAGACGTTTCCACACGCCGTAGAGGCGGTCGTCGCCGTGAAAGCCGCGGTCCGAACAGGACTCGAGACGTGGGTGTCGCTGACCGCCGGACACGACGCATCGCTGATGACCACAAGGGCGATGGCGGAGGCTGCCCGGGCATGCGCAGCGGAGGGCGCGCGCGGGGTGCTCGTCAATTGCACACCGGCGGTCCAGACACTCGCCTATGTCGAGGCCATCGCGACCGCCGGGGTCGCCTTCGGGGCCTACGCGAACGCCGGAAGCATGGAAGATCGCATCGGCTGGCAAACAGACGAGGTCGAGGGCGCAGCGAACTACGCCCGCCTGGCCCGAGAGTGGCTCGCGGCGGGCGCCACCGTCATCGGCGGCTGCTGCGGCACCGGCCCCGCGCACACCAAGGCTTTGGCTACGCTAGTGACCTGAGTACACAATTCGCTACGAATTACGGACTAAAGTCACTAGTCGGGCTTGTCAGTCGATGGTTCGCGCAGGCCGAGCTCCTTCATTTTGAGCTGGAGGCCCTTGCGCGAGATTTTGAGCAGCCGCGCCGCATGCGTGACGTTGCCATTGGTCTGTTGAAGCGCGCGACTCACGAGCTCTTTCTCGAGCCGGCTCATCGCCACCTTCACGTGTTCCTTCAGGCCGCCTTCGCCGGCGAGTGCCGCCTGTAGGTCCGCCTCGGGCAAGGGGACGTTGGCCATGGCCGGGATACCCCGAATCTCGGGCGGAAGGTCGCTCGCATGGAGCTTTTGCGTGTCGCAGAAGAGGACCGCGCGTTCGATGACGTTCTCCAGCTCGCGAATGTTGCCCGGCCAGGGGTACTGGACCAGCACCTCCATGGCTTCGGCCTCGGTCCCCTCCACCTTCTTTCGCAGCCGCTCGTTGAACTTGGTGAGAAAATGGTCGACGAGGAGCGGAATGTCGCTGGTGCGCTCGCGAAGGGCGGGCAGGCGGATAGGAACGACGTTGAGGCGATAGAAGAGGTCTTCTCGGAAGTTCCCTGCGGAGATGAGCTTCTTCAGGTCGCGATTGGTCGCCGCGACCAGCCGAACGTCGACCCGAATCGTCTTGATGCCGCCGACGCGCTCGAACTCGCTCTCCTGCAGTGCCCTCAGCAGCTTGACCTGCATCTCGATCGGGATCTCGCCGATCTCGTCGAGGAACAGGGTTCCACCGTTGGCCAGCTCGAACCGCCCCGGCTTGCTCGTGACGGCGCCGGTGAATGCGCCGCGTTCGTAGCCGAATAGCTCGCTCTCGATCAGCTCCTTCGGGATCGCCGCGCAGTTGACCTTGATGAACGGCTTTTCCTTTCGACCCGAATGCTCGTGCAGCGCGCGGGCCACGAGTTCCTTGCCGGTTCCACTTTCTCCCGTGATGAGCGCGGTCGTCGGAGTGTCGGCCACCCGCTCGAGGATCGCGTAGAGATCCGTGATCCCCGGCGAGCCACCGATGATGCCGAAGCGCGCGCCGCGGGCCGCGGTCGCCGGCGTCGCGTCGGCGCCCCGAAGCTCCCGCGTTTTGAGAGCCTTGCTCACGATCTGGCGGACCTCGTCCTTGTCGAAGGGCTTGGTGACGAAGTCGAACGCGCCGCTCTTGAGCGCCTCGACCGCCGTGTCGATGGTGCCGTGGGCGGTGATGATGACGATGGGCAGCTCGGGTTCCTCGTCGAGCGCTTTTTTGAGGAGCGTCATCCCGTCGACCTTCGGCATTTTCAGGTCCGTGATCACCAGATCGATATGGTGCTCGCGCAGAAGGTGCAGGCCTTGCTCGCCGTCCTCGGCGGTGAGGACGTCGTAACCGTCGCGCGTGAGCTGCGCAGAGAGGATTCTCCGCAGATTGGGCTCGTCGTCGACGATAAGGACCTGCTTGCGCTCGGGGAGCATCGGGGGCCGCAGTCTATCAAGAGGGTCCCGGAAGCGGGAGAGTTAGGATGTGCGCATGGGTGCGGCAGGCGAGGCGGTCCGAACGGCTCTCCGGGGGGCCGCGATAGGCGGCTGCTGATGGGCGCGCGCAAGACACGGCGGCACCGCAAGCAAGAGGGCGCGGAAACGCAGCCCCCGGCACCCGTGGTGGAATCGCGCGCCGACCCGCGAGGGGCCGCCGAGCGGTACCTGCCGGCGTGGGTGTGGATGCTGCCCTCGCTCGTGTTGGGCGCGCTCGTCTACGCCCGTACGGTGGCCTTCGGTTTCTCATTTCTCGATGACGCATTCCTGACAGAAAAGCAATCTCTCACGAATCTCGGCGGCGTGGGGCGAGCGTTCGAAACTGTCTACGTCCTCGGCACGTATTACCGGCCCCTCGTCACGGCGTCGTACGTCCTCGATTCGAAATGGAGCGGGTCCAACGCGGCTTCATATCACGCGACGAATGTCCTGCTGCATCTCGCTACCATTGCACTCGTTTACGTCCTTTTGATTCGTCTTCGTTTCCCGCGATGGATTTCGGCATTTACGTCTTCGGCCTTTGCGATTCATCCGGCGTTGGTGGAGGCGGTGGCATGGATCCCGGGGCGAAACGATTCTCTGTTTACCGTCTTCGCCCTCGGCTCGTGGATCTTTCTGACCTTCGACATCGAGCGGGAGTCCCCCAGTTTTTCGTCCCCTGCCTCGCTGCGCTCGGGCTTGCGGCAGCCCCCTGGTGTTTCGTCCGCTCCCTCGCTCCGCTCGGGCTTGCGGCCGAATCTTCTTCGGCTCGGGCACGTCGCGGGTTTACTGGCCGCCTTGTTCACGAAAGAAACCGCGCTCGTGCTGCCGCTTCTCTTTGCAGTCTACGTCTGGAGCACTGGCTTGGCGTCCTCGTGGCTGCGAACGAAACGCCTCTGGCCCTGGTGGGTCCTTGACCTCGCGGGTTACGCAGCCGCCCGAGCGGCCGTTGGCGCGCCCCACGAGGTCTCGGGCAAAACCGCAAGCACGCTTCTTGCGAACGTTCCCGTTCTCCTCGCCGGTTTGGGAAAACTCTGCCTTCCTCTCCAGCTCTCCCCGCTCGCCACGGCGCGAGACGCGGCGGTTTGGCCGGGGTTCATCGCCATCGCGGCGATCGCCGCGGCGGTCGTCGCGATTCGCCCGCTGCGTCGCAACGTCTTGTTTCTCGCCGCGTCGACCTTCCTTCTGCCGCTCCTTCCGACACTGTTCGTCGCCGAAAGACTCACGCTCGAGAATCGCCTATACCTCCCGGCGGTTGGACTGTGCATTTTCCTCGCCGAGCTGGCCGCGGCGTCATCGCCCGGTCGCCGTCCGCTGCTGGCGGCGGTCGGCGCTTGCGTTCTGGCGGCCTTCGTCCCCGTCACGTGGACGTACGTGAGCGCGTTTCAAGATCGACAAACCCTCGCTCGGGCCGCCGTCGATTCCTCTCCGAGCTCCGCGTTGGCGCATCTGCAACGCGGAGACGCCTATTATACGATTCAGCACGATCTGGACCAGGCCGAGGGCGAGTACCGGCAAGCGATAGACATCGATTCCCGAGAGCTGGTCGTGCACAACAACCTGGCCGTCGTGCTCATGGCACGGAGCCGCTTTTCTGAAGCGGAAGTCGAGCTCAGGAAGGAGCTCGAGATGAACGCTCGATATGCGGCCGCCCATTACAACCTGGGAATTGTCCTCCGCAAGACGGGTCGTCCGGATGACGCCGCTATCGAATGGGAGCGCGCACTCCAATCGGAGCCAAACCACGTGAATGCGATGGGCGAGCTACTCGTTTATCATTCGGCGCGAGGCGAGCAGGCCAAAGCCGATTACTATCGGGATCAGATGTCAAAGCGGGGGATGACGTTCGTCGCTCCGCTTTCCGGGCAGGGCCGTTGAAATGGTGACGGCCAGTGCGTCCTGCGCTAGGGCTCAGGGTCGGCGACATGCCTTTGGATTGCATCGGCTCCATCCGACAGCGGCGCGACTTTCTTGTCGTTCCGTTCGCTGTCGCCGCGGTCGGAGCGCTTGCCTGGGGCGCCGGTATATACGCTTGCGCGCCCGCGTCGATTGAGGGCTGCACGGCCAACGGCACATGCGCCCCCGAGGCAGACAGCGCTACAGCCGACTCGCCGAGCTCCGACAGCGCAATCATCATTCCTTGGGACGGCCAGGATCCGACGCGCCTCGCCGATGGCGGCAGCTGCGATCCAACGAAGTCTCCCCATGACGAGCCATGCGTGATCGACGAGGCATATGGCGTGTTCGTGGCTCCCTCGGCGAGCGGCGGGAGCGACACCACCGGCGACGGCTCCAAGATGAAACCCTTTGCCAGCATCGGGCACGCGCTGAGCCGGCTCGGGGCGAAACGTCGAGTGTATCTTTGCGACGGCACCTATTCCGAATCGGTGACCGTCCAGACCGCGGCAAGCCTCTACGGCGGCCTCGCGTGTCAGGGCGGCGACTCTGGTACGCCCTGGAGCTACGACCTGGGCACAGCGACGCTCAGCGGCGCGCACAATCAGGTCCCGCTCGTGGTCAATGAGGCGGGGGCTGTCTCCGTCGAAGACCTGTCCATCGTGGCCGCGAACGGCTCTGGCCATGACGACGCCGGCAACGGCCTTTCGAGCATCGCCGCGCTCGTGAATGGGTCCACGGTCGCCTTTCGCCGGTGCACATTCAACGCGGGAACCGGCGACAACGGGGGCGAGGGTGTAACCGGCGCCAATTACACCGGCGCGACGGCAGCCCCCGGGGAGGCCAACGACGGCGGCGTGGGCGGCGCGGGCGGCGTCGCCACGTGCAACGACGGCACCTCGGCGTTCGGCGGGGCCGGCGGCGGCACGCAGTCAACGTCCGGAGTCAACGGCGGCGCGCGGCCGATGTCTCCTGTGACCGCGCCCTTCGACGGCATGGGAGCCCTTGGAGGAAGTGTGACTTGCGGCAACGGCAATCCCGGCGGCAATGGAGCCGCGGGCGATGCGGGCACGGCGCCCTCGACCTTCGGCACGCTGACCGCGTCGGGTTGGACGCCGAGCGCCGGAGGGCCCGGGGACACCGGCCGTCCCGGCCAAGGCGGGGGCGGCGGCGAAGGCAAGACACTGCTGGGCGGAACAGGGGGCGGAGCCGGCGGTTGTGGCGGTGCCGGAGGAGCCGGGGGTGGCGGCGGAGGAGCGAGCATCGCGTTGGCTTCGGTCGGCGCCACAATAACGCTCGACGGCTGCATGCTCGCGACATCCGCGGCCGGCAGTGGCGGCAAGGGCAGCGACGGACAACGGGGGCAAGGAGGAGGCGTGTCTCCCGGCGTCACCGGCGTTTGCGCAGGCGGCTTCGGTGGCAACGGCGCAGGCGGCGCCGGAGGAGCCGGCGGCACCGGCGGAATCTCCGTGTGCGTCGTGTACCAGGGGGCGCTGCCGAGCGGTTCGTTCACCTGCTCGCACGGGAGTGCCGGCCAACCGGGAAATTACGGCCGCGGCGGCCCCGGTGGCGACACCAGCCCTACACAAGGCAACCCCGGCGTGGGCGGACCGAGCGGATCCGACGGCGGTTTGGGCCTCGGTCAAGGCAGCCTGCAGACGCAGTAGACCTCGCCCCGCCAGTGCCGCCGCGATAAACTGCCGCGCCGATGGACGTCCGCGCTCGTCTGCTCCACATGGACGGCCTCGACGTCAGCGTCTGGTTGCACACGACCAAGGACCCTCCCTCGGGCGAATGGGCCGTGCCTTGCGGCAAGCTCGGGAACTGGGTCCAGTCCCAGGATGGCGATGTCTCCAAGGTCCGCCTCTTCGTCGTCAGCGACGGTGGGGCAGCCAACCTCGCCCAGCGGCGGGAGCTCTTCGAGGACGTGCTCCGGCGTCAGCCCGTGCCGACGGCGGTCGTCTCCAATTCGGTCCAGACGAACGCCGTCAAACGCGGCGTGGCAAACGTGCTGCACCTCTTCAATCCGCAGTTTCAGGTCTTCGAGCCCACGCAGGTTCGGACCGCGATTGAGCACATCGGCGTTGCGGTGGACCGGTTCGACCCGATCTGGCGGACGCTGCAGTACCTGCAGGTGGGGTTCCCCAGGAACGCGACGTTGGGACTCATCGCGGAGGAGCTGGGGATCCCGCTGCTCGAGGGGCGACCGAGCTCGTGGCCGCCGAGCGTGCCGCCGCCGGCGCGGTGAGCCGCCTTCACGGCGGCGGCGGCCCCGACTCGAAAGCACGCGGGAATATTCGCGGGATCAGCGAATTCGTACCTGAAACGGTAACCCGCTCCCTCGCTGCGAAAGTGCCCAGGCGCTTGCCTTCCTCCGCCAGCGCCGCGATGAACTGATCGATATCCTCTGGTGTGTTCGCCAGGGAAAGCGTGAATCGGACGCCGGCCTGTTTTTGCGGGACGGCGGGGAACACACTGATACTCAAGTGGTTGCCTCGCTGACGAAGCGCGCGACTGAGCTCGAATGCAGCTCTCGAGTCTCCGATCCGCACGAAAAAGATGGGGCTCCGGTCGGTCGTGACGAAGGGGACATCGAGCTGCGCCCCCAACCAGAGCGCCCGGTCGATGCGATCCGCGAGGCCCTGCTGGAGGTGCTCGAAGTCCGGTTTCAAGTGGATCTTCGCCGAGGCCAGCGCGGCGCCGAGCAGCGCCGGCTGGAGCGGCCCGGAGAAGAGCATGGGCCCGCCGCAACGACGCACCCTGAATCGCTGCTCGGCCGTGGGGAAGACGAGTGCCCCGCCCCCGGAGGAAAACGCCTTGTTGAGCGACAGGGCGACGACAACCCGTGATCGATCGCGCAGGTGCTCCAGGGCGTATCCGCGCCCGTGCGTGCCGTACCAGGAAGTCGAGTGAGCATCGTCGACGTATACGTGTAATTGTGGATAAGCCTCCAAGAGACTGGCAATTTGCGCCAGGGGAGCAAAATCGCCCATCATCGAATAGAGCCCGTCGATCACAAGCCACACCCGGCGGTGCAATGTCACGAGCGTCGCAATTTTGTCTTCCAGATGATCCATTCGGTTGTGGCGAACGGTGTGGACCGGCGTCGAGCGCAAAAGGGCCGTTGCCGTCTGCAAGCTCGCATGCGCGAACTGATCGACGATCACGGCATCTCCCGATTCGACGAGGACCGGCAGCGCCGCGATGTGGGCCAGAGTGGTCGTCGGCGTCACGAGCGCGTACCCGTCGGTCATCGATCCGAGCGCCTCTTCGAGCTTTTCGTAAAGCGGTAGCTGCAGATACGCGCGCGAATAGGAGAACTGCGTGCCGAAACGCTCGATGGCTTCGATCGCGCCCTGCTTCAGTTCTTGTCGTTGCTCCAGGCCGAGGTAGCTACACGTCGCGAAATTCAAGAGCTTTCTGCCGGCGATCTGCACATATCGGCCGACGTAGTCTACGTCGTCGACGGTCTCCATGATGACACCGGCCTCCGCAGCTTCTGAGACGCTGCGATCGGCCGCTGACACTGTGCGTGCCGGGGCGAACCTACTGCTCGTGTGATTCATCGTCCCTCACGGCGTAGAGCGTCTAGCTCTACGGCTCCTATTACGGACGCCCAAACTGCGGCCGTAAGCCCGCAGGATCGGGGCCACAAAAAACGTCGACCAAGGGCCGCGGGCAATCTATAGAATCATCGAGGAATCCTGGGGGTTCGATGCAGCAGCCAATTCCAAGCCCTTTCGGCCGCGTTCGCGTGCTGCACAGCACCGACTCCGTCGCCGTAGCGGAATCAGGGAGCATCTGCATCGTCATCTGGCGCGGGGCCGTGACCAAGGAGCCGTTCGAGTGGCAGCGTGCCGCCCTGGCCGAGATCGTCAAGCTGCACCCTGGGCGGGCGGGGTTCATGTGCGTCATCGAGTCCACCGCGAAGCCCCCCCAAGACGAGCTCCGACGCGCGTCATCGCAGATGGTGCTCGGGCACGGGGAGCGACTGAAGTGCGTCGCTTGCGTCATCGAAGGTGAAGGTTTCACCACTGCGGTCCATCGCGGTGTTCTGGCGGGAATGGTGCTCCTTCTACGCAATCTGAAGTCCGCGGTTTCGGTTTTCGCCAAAGTCGACGATGCAGCGCGCTGGATGGGCCAGTTCAACGCGAGGCCGCACGGCGAAGAGCTCTCGTCCATCGTCGAGCAAGTGCGCTCTGGCCTGCTTCCGTCCGGCGAAAACGTGTAAGCGGCCGGTAGGGCCAACGAGCGCACACGCACGCCCGAGAGCATGCGCCGGCTCGAGGCTATGCGGGGAGGGTGAAGTGTAACTCCCGGTATTGATGTCGCGCCTAATACGGGCTCCGTCCCACCTATTAGCGACTACGTCTCATTCGCGTTCACTTTTCTCGTGCGCGCCGACGACAAGTGATCCATTTTTAACAATGGGAGGACTGCGGCCATGAGAGATGTGTCGTTGAGATGGGTAAAGCACTTAGGCTTATGCGTCATTCTTACTGGGTGTACCACCGCTGCGGCTAATACCGGTTCTTCGCAGGGCGCCGAGCGCGTCGCGACCACGCAGCAAGACCTTTCTGTGTCCGTGAGCCATCTCGCGGTCAGCACCGAATTCATGGACCTCGACTTCCTCCCGGCGGGGGTTGCCGCCGGTCGATTCGTCGTTTTCATAGGGGACCCCCTGGACGGTCGGGTCTTCGCCTACAATCGATTCACGGGCCGTCAGATCGGCGAGTTGCCGCAGCCTCCCGGCGGTTTCGCGGTGCCGTTCATCATGCACGCCATGGGAGAAGGCCGGGTCGGCGTCATGGGCGCCGGCGGTCTTCCGCAGCTCAACCCCTTCGTCCCCGCGGCTCCGCTCATTTACGAGTACGCGTATAGCTTCAACCTTCCGTCCACCTTCAGTGCAAGTCTCACCAATATCGTCGACTTCTCGAGCGTCGTAATCGGATTTCCGGAAGACTTCGTCCAGACGCCCGACGGTCGCATTCTGCTGACGGACTCCGTCATCGGAAGCATTTGGGTAGCCCAGACGGATGGCACGATTACTCCCGGCATCACTCCGCAGACATTCGATCTTCACAATGGCATTCCCGTCCTAACGTTCTGTCCGACCATGCCCGAAGTCCTGGTCAACGGCGTTCCGTTCCTCTTCACCGGTTCCACGATCCCCGGAGTCGAGTCGATCGCCGTTCGAAACGGCACCGTGTACTTCTCGACCGCTTGCGCCCGCGGTGTCTACAAGTTCCCTCTGTCGATTCTTTCCGACCACCGCCAGCCGTTCCAGAGAGCTGCGGATATCACGCTTCTATCGCCGACCCCGTCGGACACCACGATCGAAGAGCTCCTGGACTTCCAATTCAACGCGTTCGATCCGGACGACGCGCATCTGTACGCGGCCCATGGAATGCAGCTCGAGATCACGCGCATCGACACCGCGACGGGCGTACGTCAAGTCGTCGCCCACGACCCGCGCTTGTTCGACTTCCCGTCGTCCCTCGCGTTCTTGCCGCCCCTTTTCGGCGGGTTCGAGCAGGGCATCTCTTCGATGCTGGTCGTGTCCAATCAGCAGGAACGCACGCCGATTACGAACGACGCCGCGACGATGAACAGCTTCGTTCTCCCGTTCATCGTCACCAAGGTGTCGATGTTGCCATAGACGCGCGGGACGGGCCGGCGGCTTCTGACGTACAGTCGTCCGCCGTGCGCATCGAAATCGTCGAAGGCGACATCACCAACGAGAGCGTCGACGCCATCGTCAACGCCGCCAACTCGTCGCTCCTCGGCGGGGGCGGCGTGGACGGCGCCATTCACCGGCGCGGGGGCACCGCGATCCTCGAAGCGTGCAAGCGCTTGCGAGCCGAGCGATATCGCGACGGTCTGCCCACCGGACACGCCGTCGCAACGACTGGCGGCAAACTGGCCGCGCGATGGGTGATCCACACCGTCGGACCGGTCTACGCCCGATCGCCGGACGCTGTAGGCGAGCTGACGGCGTGTCACGTGGCTTCGCTGGCGGTGGCGGACGAGTTGGGCGCTCGCTCGCTCGCCTTCCCGGCGATTTCCACCGGCCTCTACGGTTATCCGATTCACGAGGCCGCCGGCGTTGCCATCCGGGCGGTGCTGGGCGCGAAGACGGCCGTCGAGCGTGTGCGCTTCGTGCTCTTCGGCAGCGAGGCGCACTCGGTCTTTCTGGCCGCGCACAAAGGGGAGACCACGCCGCCGTCCGCGTGAGCGAGCCGTCGTCATTCGACGCGGCGTGCGTCGATCCCCCGTGTGGCCTCACGCAGTCTGCTGGGGTATATGCGGCAATCACGCCGCCCGATGACTCGACTGCACAGAGACCGACCGAAACGCGCTGGCCCTGCCCCATGGGAGTGGATCGTTATCGGTGCCTGCGTTCTCAGCCTGCTCGGGGCGCACCTCATGACGCTCGTATACGCGAAATTCGCGAATCCGGACGAGGCGTATGCGGCTGCGATCGGCGAGCGCCTTCTGGAGGGGTATCGCCTTTACGAGGGTGCAGTCAGCCAGCGCGGACCGCTGATGTACTACGCATTCGCTGGGCTCGCGGATCTCTTTGGTTGGGACAACGTGCTCGCCATACGGGTCTTCGCACTCGCGTTCGCCTTTGCGCACGTCGCGGTGGTGTACCTCGCTGGCTACGTCTTGATCTCGGGCCGGGGCGCCCTGATCTCTGCCGCCATCGTGAGCTACGCGCTGGCGTTCGGGCTGATACCGAACGAAGGGCTCGTCTTGCACGGCGAGGCGCTGATCATGCCGTTTCTCCTCGTCGCGGTCATTGTCGGCGGACTGGCAATGATGCAGCCGAGTGCGTCGTGGACGAGGCGTCGCCTACTGGTGATGTCGGGCCTCCTCTTCGGGACCACCATCGGCGTCAAGCAGACGGTCTTCGCGCAGTCGCTGCCGCTGGGCGCGTGGCTCATCGCCGAGGCCTGGGCACTGCGCGCAAAATGGCGAGACGCCCTCACCGAGATCCTCCTGCTCCTCCTCGCGGTCCTTTGCGTGCCTGCGGCGCTTTTGATCCACGCTTGGAAACAGGGCACGCTGAGGCAGCTTGCCTATTACTGTTATACATACAACATCCAAGTCCACCGCTTGGGAGGCCGCTGGTCTCTGCCTGTGGACGTTCTACAAAGATATCCCTGCTTCCTCCTTGGGACCGGTGCTGTTGTCGCGCTGACCGCCGCCCGCTGGTCCGCCAGGGCATCCCTCGCGATCCGCTCTCGGCGACTTCGGGCGCTTGCGGTCGGATTCGGCAAGCATGATTACATCGCAATGGAGTTTGTGTTCGCATTCGCGACTGCCGCGGTGTTGCCACAATTTTTCGAGCACTATTACCTTGTCCCCATACCGTTTCTTGCGCTGGCACTTGCGTCGGTGCCGCCCCTCGCTGCGCGCCTGCCTCGCCTGGAGCCCTACGTACGATGGTCGATTCTTGGGGCCGCCGCAGTGTTCGTCGTGGGTGCCGTGCAGACTCCGTGGGTTCGCGAAAAGCCTGATGGTCGCGTCGCTCATGGGCCCAACGTCGAGCAGGTCGGGCTATACATTGCGCAACACACGGCCGCGGAGGACCGGGTCTTCGTATGGGGCTTTTCACCATGGCTCTACGAGTACTCGCATAGGCGGCCCGCAACCCGGTTCGTCTTCACGACGTATCCGATCGGCTTCGTCCCCTGGTTCCGCGAAGCACTGGACATCGAACCGTCCCGCGCCGTTCCCGGTGCAATGGAGGAGTTGCTGGACGACCTCAGACGGGAGCGCCCGACGTATGTCGTTGACGCTGGCAGTGTGGCCATTGCGCGCCCGATGCGAGCCTACACCGGTCCAGCGGCGTTGTTGCGGGAGCGATATTGCTTCGATGTTCGAATTGGAAGCTTTGACCTTTACCGGATCGCCCCTAAAGAGGGGACCTGCGACACGCCGCTTTTCCCGCGTCCGGCGGATCCAGTCGACCATTTTGACAAACCACTGTCAGTAGAGATGCCGCGTGTGATCGATTTCGACGCGTCGTATCCGTTGCCGACGCGAATGGTCGGGCCCCCCGTTCGATTCAGCGCAGAGGGTGGGCACTTCGCGGTCAGTCAACCGCTATAGGGACACAGTGCGCACCGAGAACCGGCACGCATCCCAAATTCCGCTCGTGGTCGCGCTGCTACTGCTGTTCGGCCAGCTTGCGTTCACGTACCGCTCCGTGTTGACCCGTATCGGTGACTACTCTTATCCCGTTGACGACGCTTTCATACAACTTTCGATCGCGCGCCACCTCACCTTCGACGGAGTCTACGGCGTCACGAAACATGGCTTTACCGCTGCATCGTCCTCCATCATCTGGCCCCTGCTCCTCGCCACGATCGACAAGGTGACAGGGGACCACCTGCTGACCCCTCTCGTTCTTAACGTCGTTTTCGCCGTTGTGCTGCTTGTGGTTTTTCAGCGCGTGCTCGCATCGCAGGCTTTCGAATCGACGGTCGGCTCGCGACTCTTTTGGATGTGCATGCTTGTCGTTCTGATCCCCCTGCCGACGCTGGTTCTAACCGGCATGGAGCACGTCCTGCACGCTCTGGCGACGGTTTGGCTGGTCACCACGTCCGCGCGCGTGATCGCCGCGGGAGACAGACCGTCTTCCAGCCAACTCGAACGCGTGGCGTTGGCCGCGATGGTCACCTGCGCCGCGCGCTACGAAGGCCTGTTCGTCGTCCTGATCATCGCCGGGCTAGCCCTGGCGCGACGAAGCTTCTCGCTCGCCGGTGCAGTGATCGGCGGGGGCGTTGCGCCCGTCCTTGCCTTCGGCGCTTATTCGAAGGCGCACGGCGGCCTGCTGCTTCCGAATTCTGTCCTTCTGAAGGGCCGCTCGCTCGCATTCCGAGACATGACCGACGTCGGTGACTTTCTCTTTGGAGACCTGGTGCATCGCTTGTCGACCAATCCCCACATGCTCGTTCTGGGCGGAGCAACGCTGTTGCTCTGGCTTTGTGCTTGGCAGCGTGACGGAGTTTGGTCCTCGCGATGCTGCGCCCTGGCGATTGCGGCGCTTACGACGCTGGCTCACCTACAAATGGCGGGCCTCGGCTGGTTCTTCCGATATGAAGGCTATCTCGTCGCCCTCGACATCGTCGTTGTCGCTCTCACGCTGACGGCGTGGTTTCCTTCTCCATGGGCCACGCTGGCGCGCATGAAGCCGCGGCCGCTTGCCGTTGCCGTCGCATCCCTTGCCGCCGTCGTCGTGCTCGGTCCACTGCTCAAGCGAGCGCTCGAGGCGACGATGTGGACCGTCACGGCATGCGTGAACATTTACGAACAGCAAGTGCAGAGCGCGCGCTTTCTCGCTCGGTACTTCCCGAACGACACGGTAGCCGTCAACGATATAGGCGCGGTCTCGTACTATGGTGAACATCCCATCGTAGACCTGATGGGAATAGCCACGATGGAAGTGGCGCGCGCGAAATCATTCAGACTTCTAGAGCAGTTGTCACAAGCGGACATCGCTCGGATGACACGCTCCGCCGCGGTGGCGATTGTGTACGACGAGTGGCTCGAGTCAATCCCGACGAGCTGGCTTGGTGTCGGTAAATGGAAAATCGACCACAATCAGGTGTGCGCATTTCCCGCAGTGACCATTTACGCCGCGTCGCCGGATAGCGTGCCGCGCGTCATCGAGGCGCTGCGTGCGTTTTCGAAGCAGTTGCCTGCCGGCGTTCATCAGGCAGGACGCTACACGCAGCTTGAAGCGCGCGACGAACTGTATCGACTCGACGCGGGCGATGTGCTGCATGTGCGCGTCGATGGCGCGCCCGACATCGGGGGCGCGCTCAGGGTGCGGGCCGACGGCTCCCTCGAGTTTCCGAAGATCGGGACAGTGTCCGTGCGCGGTCTGAGTCTTGACGAGGCGACCGAGAGGACCCGCCAGCATATGGCGACGGCGCAGGACGCCGAGTCCACTCAGCCCATCGGCGCGGTCGCCCTTCGCCTGCTTCAGGAGCGCAACGCGCTCACCTATGCGGTCGGCAATGTGCTCCAGTCCGGGGAGTTTTCGACGACAACGGCGCCCACGGCCGATTTCCTCGTCCGCGTCTCCGGTGCCGATGTCGTCGCCGCTCGAGAAGCGTTCATCTTGCGCGAGCGGGGCGACACGTTTCGGCGGGTGCCCATCGACGTCGCCCGCGCCGAGGGGCTCCTCGAGCGGGGCGACATACTCGTCGTCCGCTGAGCGCCGCCCCTGGGGCGATGCTCTCGCTCAGAATTCAAGTCCAAAAGGCGGCGTGAGTCCCGTGTAGTCGCCAACCACCTTCGCGTCGTACGGGGCGGCGAGGCCGCTGTTCTTGACATTGGTGGCGCTATAGCCGGACACGTTGAGTGCTCCGTAGCTCGCGACGATGCTCCCGGCGTGATTGACCTCGATGACGCGATCGTTGAACTGGTCGCTGATGAGGGTGTTGCCGTTTCTCAAGCGCACTGCCCGAGTCGGAAGCGGAGCCAAATTGCTGGCCGGGTCGGTGTTGGTGAAATACTGCCATACGACGGCGTCGTTCTTGTCGACTTCGACGATGCGGCTGTTGTTCGAATCGGTGATGAGAGTATCGCCGTTCTCGAGGCGACTCGCGAATGCCACGCCGCTCACCGTTCCACCGGCCGTGAATGTCGCGACGAGGTTCTTGTCACGGTCGACCTCAATGGCCCGGTTGTTGTTCTCATCGGAAATCAAGATGTGGCGATTTTCGAGAAGTTCAGCGGCGTTCGGGTTGTTGAGCTGATTGGGGCCTGTCCCGCTCACGCCCGTCATGCCGTATTGCCACACGATCTTCTTGTTGGAGATGGCTACTTCTATGATGCGCTCGTTGGCTTGGTCCGTAATGAAGATGTGACCATTCGGCAGATACGTGGCCTGTACGGGGGTGTTGAGCTCGTTGTCGCCCGAGCCGGTGACCCCGAATTGGCCGTACTGCCAGACGATTCGCCCATCCTCGCTGATCAATACGACTCGATTGTCGGCGAACCCGTTGTCGAGGCCCGGTTCGAGAGGCGGGCTGGCAGCCGGTACGCCGGTGCCGGCAGCGAGTGTGAACGGGCCGACTCGCTGCACGTCGTTGACGCCGATGATCGACTTCGCACTCAGGTCGGTGGGCCCCACCCCGAACTGCCATACCACGTTGCCCTTGGTGTCGATTTCGATGACGCGATTGTTGAATTGGTCGGCGATGAGAATATCGCCGGCCACATTGAAGGGCTTCTCGCCGAAATTCAACGCCGTGGAGCCCGAGGAGCGATCCTCGGACGACGATCCGCCGCCGCACGCCACCACGAAGATGCTGGCCGCAACGAACGGCGCCCGATGGACCAACGCATGGCCTTGCTCAGACCGTTTCATGATTTCACCCTTTCGCTGATTGGTGCTTTCAGGATTGGTGCGGGATTGGGGAGCTTGCGCCAATCACCAGTCGCTGGTGCTTATACAGCTCGGAGGGGCGTTGGCACCGGGCCTAGGGTGCAAGCGACCGTTGCCCGCGAGGCAAGCCTAGTCTCCCGAGTCTGTGAGACGTCGAGAATTGAACAGGGAGACAGAGAGAAAGGGAGGATTGTGGGTCGTACCTCTGCTCGCTCACGTGCTCGCCACACGCCTTTCGGACGTGACGCCATAGTCGAATCTTTACAGTGATATGAGACCACTTATGAAGGCGCAAAGGGTCTCACCTAGCGATCTCGCTTCAATCATCGGGCGAAACTTCAGGCAGTAGCGCCGCGCTGGTGCCCTCGTTAAAGGAGGACTCATGAAGACGTTGGCCGCAGTCGCCTATGAAGTGGGAAAGCCGCTCGTGGTGGAGGAAGTCGAGCTCGACGGGCCGAAAAGCCACGAAGTACTCATCGAACTTAAGGCCACCGGCGTCTGCCACACCGACGCATTCACGCTCTCGGGCCGCGATCCGGAGGGCCTGTTCCCCGCGATCCTGGGCCATGAAGGCGCCGGAGTGGTCATCGATGTAGGGCCCGGCGTGACGAGCGTCGCGCCCGGCGATCACGTCATCCCGCTCTACACACCGGAGTGCCGAGCCTGCAAGTCTTGCCTGAGCCGAAAAACCAACCTTTGTACCGCCATCCGCGCCACCCAGGGCAAAGGACTCATGCCCGACGGAACGACCCGCTTTGTAACGGGGAGGACGAAGATCCATCACTACATGGGTTGTTCCACGTTCGCGCATCACACGGTGGTCCCGGACATCGCTGTCGCCAAGGTCCGCTCGGACGCGCCATTCGACACGATTTGCTACATCGGCTGCGGCGTGACCACCGGCATCGGCGCGGTGATCTTCACGGCCAAGGTCGAACCTGGCGCGAACGTGGTCGTCTTCGGCCTCGGCGGTATCGGGCTGAACGTGGTACAGGGCGCGCGGCTCGTCGGGGCCAATAAGATCATCGGCGTGGATCTGAATGGCGCTCGTGCCGACATCGCGAGTCGCTTCGGGGTTACGCATTTCGTCAATCCGAAGGACGTCAAGGGTGATCTCGTCGCTCATCTTGTGGAGCTGACCGATGGCGGCGCAGACTTCAGCTTCGAATGCGTCGGCGACGTAAAATTGATGCGCCAGGCACTCGAATGCTGCCATCGCGGTTGGGGGGTCAGTGTCATCATCGGGGTCGCAGGCGCCGGACAAGAGATTCAGACTCGCCCATTCCAACTCGTCACCGGCCGCGTATGGAAGGGCACGGCGTTCGGCGGAGCGCGAGGACGCACCGATGTTCCGAAAATCGTCGACTGGTACATGGACAAGAAAATCGACATCGACAGCCTGATCACGCACAAGCTGCCGCTCACGCGCATCAACGAAGCCTTCGATCTAATGCACGAGGGCAAGTCGATCCGGACGGTCGTCCAGTATTCGGCAGGGTAGACTGCGTTCTCTGCGCTCCTGCCGAATTGTCCTTCTGCCTCTGTTCTTCCTGGTGCTGCTGAGCCTCGGGCACATCCGGACGTCGGCCGCGCAGTCTACGGCCATTGCCGTTTATGCGGAGGGACCCGACGCCGCAACGGCCCGCGATGCCGTCATCGACGCCGTCGCCCCTGGCGCGAACGTCGTGGATGATCAGACCTTTCGCAAGGAGTTGATACGACAAGGCCAGAAAAAGCCTTTCGGCAAATACGTCGATTCGCATGCCATCGAGCGCGTGCGCCGCGCGGCGCGCGCCGTCGGAGCCGATGCAGTGCTGCTCGTGCGCGTTCGCAAAGCGCAGCCACGTTCAGCCTTTGTGCTGCGGGTCGAGTTGTCTGGCGGCGTTACCGCGGACCGGGAGATTAAGTTTCGCGCCAGGATGAAGGACGAGGATCGCGACGAGCTACGTCGCGCTCTCCACGAACCGGAGCCACCCCCGCCCCCGCAGACTACGCCTGAAGCGGCGCCAGCCGCAGCTTCGAGCGAGGCCGTTCGGGAGCAAACGCCACAGCCTGGACCTCCTTCGGCCGGGCCGTCCAATTCCGCGCCATCGCCGACCGCCGAGACCGCCGGCGCGTTGCGCGAGGCGCCGGGCGGCGATGCGGGGCCTGCCGTCCGCTCGGGTCGACCCATGGACGCGCGTGCCGCGGCGACGTCACTGGCCGACATTGCAGTCGACGGTGAACTCGCCAGTCGTCGATTCGAGTACCGCAATGGCATCGGTTCCCATGTCTCCGTCCTGCACCCCACAGCGGTGCCCGCGGTCGGGATCAGCGGAGAGCTCTTTCCGCTGGCCGCGAGCCGCCGCGCTTGGGGCGACTTGGGCTTCGTCGGCCACTATTGGATGATGTTCTCTCCCAGCTTTGCGGGAATCAATCCCTCGGGCTACGGGGCCGGAATACGCGTTCGCATTCATCCGGGAGTCGATCCCCCCGCATTGCTCAGCCTCACCGTCGGCTACGAATTGAGTTGGTTCGACGCCTACGACTCAGGACGGGACCGGCTACCGGAGGTAACTTACCGGGCGCTGCGGCCTGCCGTCGACGTGCGCGTGCCCATTGGACGGTTCTCGATTCTGGCGGGAACCGGGCTGCGTGCGCTTTTGGATCCGCACGGAGTCTCCGAGCAATTCTACAATGCAAAGGGCATCGGATTCGATGCTCATGCGGGGGCGACGTTTATGTTCTTCTTCCGGTTCGAAGCACGCCTGGTCGCATCGTACGCGCGATACTCGCTTTCGCTGACACCACCGGCGGGAGCAAACTTCGGGACTGGTGCCGCAACCGATCAGCTGTATGGGGGCCAGTTGGCTGTCGGTTACATTTTCTGAAAGCGCGCTCTGTATCCGTAAGAGCCTAGTCTCTATCCACGCAGGCCGCGAGCGCATTCACAGCCAAAAAAGCGTTTGCTGGCGAACAAATGACTATTGCGGTTGAGTCCGTCACTCGATAAGCCGCGGGAGCCTAAACGAGGAAGGTCCCCGTGAAAATCTACACATGCATGACGCTATTTCCCCTGTTTGCCGCCGTCGGTCTAACTGCGGGGTGCGGATCGCGCGGTCAATCCGAGCCCGAAGGGCAGACATCGAGCGCCCAGGGCGCCGGCTCTGCCCAGCTGGACTGCGGGGGAAATGCCGGCTGGCCGATGTTCGGGCAGAACATCTGCAACACACGCTCGCTGACGGATATGGGATCGCTCAACTCCACGAACGTGTCGAAACTCGCTGTGAAATGGAAGTTTCAAGCCGCCGGGGACATCTCGGCCACTCCCGCCGTCGTGGCCAACGACCTATACGTCCCCGATTGGGCGGGAAAGATGTACCGGATCAACGCCGCCACCGGCCAGGTGGTGTGGTCCGTGTCCGTCGGGACGCTCATTGGCGGCGCAGATGCCGGTGCTGGTCCGAGCGACGCCCCCGCGCCAATCGTCTCCCGCGAGACCCCCATCGTCACGCAGGACAGCGTGATCTTCGGCTTCAATCGGGGACCGACCATCGGCGCGCTCGGGTCGCTGGCCATCGTCGTGGCGCTGGACCGGCAGACCGGCGCGCTCAAATGGCAGACGCAAGTCGATGCGCACCCGACGGCCCACATCGCTTCGTCGCCCGTAGTGAATAACGGAATTGTGTATGTCGGCGTTTCTTCGGGCGAAGAGTTCTATTCAGCGCTGCCGGTGGTGACCGGTGGAGCCGTCAACTACCCCTGCTGTTCGTTCCGAGGCAGCATCGTCGCCCTCAACGCGAGCACGGGACAGATCCTCTGGAAGACGTACACCATCGACGACAGCACGTACTTCCTTTCCGATGGCAAGACGCCCTCTGGCTTCGCTGGAGCGGCCGTCTGGAGCTCGCCGACCATCGACCGTGGGCGCGGCTCGCTCTACGTCACGACCGGCAACAACTACTCGGAGCCGTCGGGCACCGGAACCCTGCCCCCCGGGGATCACATCGAGTCGGTTCTGTCGTTGGACTTGAATACGGGCGGCATCAAATGGGCTCAGCGTATGGCGCCCGGCGCGGGCGACGTCTGGAATCTGCTGACGTTCCTGGTCAACGGTCCTTCGTCGGGCGGACCTGATTGGGACTTCGGTTCCAGCGCCATCCTCTTTCAAACGTCGATCAACGGCACCGCGCGACAGGTACTCGGCGCCGGGCAGAAGAGCGGCGTCTACTGGGCGCTCAACCCGGATACGGGCAACGTTCTCTGGAACACGCCGGTCGGTCCGGGCGGTCACCTGGGCGGTATTCACTGGGGATCGGCGGTCGACGGACAGAACGTCTACGTCCCGGTCAACGACGAGACAGGGGTCGCGTATACGCTCGGAGGCTCCGGGGCACAGGCTGGGCAGCAAACAACCGTCGGCTCCTGGGCCGCGCTGGATCCGTCGACGGGCGCCATCAAGTGGCAGGTCGCCAACCCCGCGATGACGGCTCCAACAGGGAACGGAACGAGCGTCAACGGCCCGGTATCGACGGTCAACGGGCTTCTGTTCGGCGGGTCGATGGACGCGAACGGCACCATGTTCGCCCTCGACGGGAAGACAGGCAACGTACTCTGGTCATTCCAGAGCGGCGCGACCGTATACGGGGGTCCGGCCATCTCGAAGGGGGTGGTCTATTGGGGCAATGGGTACCCAAACGCGCGCCTGCGCTTCGGGACTCCCGGGGGAACTCTCTACGCGTTTCAAGCTCAGTAGGCGCTGCCGAAGCAGCCAACATGAGGAGACAGCAAGTGAACTGGCAATCCCCGCATTACCAAGAAGTGAAGATGGACGCCGAAATCGGTTCATACCAGCCGGACGGCGAGACGCCCTCGGACGGCTACTTTGCGCGCGACGATGAAGCGCCGGCTCGCGCACGGTCGTCCAGGACCACGGGAGAACGCTGACGACGACTTGGGACCCAGATCGGTACGCGAAGCACTGCAGATTCGTCTCTGATCTAGGCGCTCCGGTCGTCGAGCTCTTGGCGGCGAAGTCCGGCGAACGCATCCTTGACCTCGGCTGCGGGGACGGGGTGTTGAGCGCGAAAATCGCCGCTGGCGGCTGCGACGTGACGGGCGTGGATTCGAGCGCTGCGCAGGTCGAAGCGGCGCGGCGGCTCGGTGTGAAGGCACGCGTCGGAAAAGGGGCTGAGGTCGGCTCGCTGTTCGAGTCGGACTCTTTCGACGCTGTCTTCAGCAATGCGGCGCTGCACTGGATGACAGATCCCGATCCCGTCATCGCCGCGGTTCACCGAGTGTTGCGGCGGGGCGGTCGGTTCGTCGGAGAGATGGGAGGGTACCGGTGCGTGCAGACGATTCGCGGGGCGCTCGTCGCCGCGCTGGACCGGCGAGGCATGGACGGAGAAGCATGCGTACCGTGGTACTTCCCGACTCCCGGCGACTACGCGACGCGCCTCGAGGGCGCCGGTTTCCGCGTCGACTCAATCCTGTTGTTCCCGCGGCCGACGCCGCTTCCGGGAGACCTGGTGCCCTGGCTCGAGACGTTCGCCCAGAGCTTCACCGCCGCGCTGCCCCAAAGCGAGCGGGCCGCGTATCTCGAAGAGGTCTGTCGCGTTCTCGCGCCCAGGCTTCGGGATTCGTCCGGCGCTTGGATCGCGGACTATACGCGGCTTCGCTTCCACGCCACGAAGGAATGATGAGCTACTTCTCGCTGTCGAGGTTCCTCATCTGGTGTTCGTCGTAGCGGCTGCCGGCGACCGCGGAAGGCGGGATCGCCTCCTCGATGCGCGCGATATCGGCAGCCGAGAGCTGCAATTCGAGGGCGCCGCACGACTCATCGAGCTGCTTCCGCGTTCGTGCGCCGATGACCGGGACAATGCGCTTGCTCTTGGCCAGGACCCAGGCGATCGCGAGCTGCGACGGGGTGGCCCGCTTGTCGGCCGCGAGCTTCTGCAGCGTGTCGATGAGACGCTGGTTGCGTTCGAGATTTTCGGCCCTGAATCGAGGGAGATTTGCGCGCAAGTCCCCCTTGCCCGTCGGCTTCGATCCGCTGAGCAGGCCTCGCGAGAGGATCCCATAGGCCGTGACGCCGATCCCGAGCTCCGTGAGCACCAGGAAAATCTTGGATTCGGGTCCTCGGCTGATGAGCGAGTACTCGATCTGCAGGTCTGCGATGGGATGGACCGCGTGCGCGCGGCGGATGGTGTCCGGGCCGACCTCGGAAAGCCCGATGTACCGGACGTAGCCGGCCTTCACGAGCTCGGCCATGGCACCGATGGTTTCTTCGATCGGAACGGCCGTGTCGAGCCGTCCCGGCCGATAGATGTCGATGTGGTCGGTGCCGAGCCGGGTCAGGCTGTAGGCGAGGAAATTCTTCACCGCGGCCGGCCGCATATCCATGCCGATCCATGCACCGTCCGCCGATCGCATGGCGCCGAATTTGACGGAGATCAGCGTCTTGTCGCGGCGATCCCTGAGCGCGCGCCCGATGAGCATCTCGTTGTGCCCCGCCCCGTAGTAATCACCGGTGTCGAGCAACGTTACGCCGCGATCGAGCGCCGCGTGGATCGTGGCGATGCTCTCCGCGTCGTCGCTCTTTCCGTACATCCCGGACATGCCCATGCACCCGAGTGCTAGCGGGAACACCTGAGGCCCATGGGAGCCGAGCTGCCGCGGTTCAGCCTGAGTTCGTGTCGTCATGTCCCTCCTCCTGGTGTTCCGAACGAGAGGTTCGCGGCTGATTGAGGAGCCGCCGAGTCGTCAAGGATGCCAAGATACGCGCAAAGGAAGAGATGGGGGAGACCCCAGGAGCATTGCAGGCCATAAGTATGCGCGAGAGGCCACTCGAGGAGCGCGCGCGTCGTGGCCTTTGCGGCTTTCGCTCGTTCATGGAAAAACTAAGCGCGTCTCAGCAGAAAGGTTGTTTCTGATGCAGCGGTTCCCCTGGGTAACGGCGGCACTATTGGTGTTTCTTGTGGCGGCCGCGTGCAGCAGCTCTTCGGGCAATCCCCGCGTCGAGAACGGTGCGGGACCGGCCATCGGCGGCAGCGGGGCGGACGGTGGCCCCGCTTCCGGGCCGCTCGGCAACGCCGCTCCGGACGCGTCGAGCGGTTCCGGTCTCGTGTTCGGCGATGGAGCGGGCCCCGCGATGCGACCCGCGTTCGACGGCGGCGCGCCAATCACGGGATGCGACCCAACGTGCGCGGCTGCGAATGGCACCTGCAACGGCAGCGTATGCGCCATCGTCGAGAATCCCGGCGGTGTCGATACCGCCACCCAAAACCAGCTTCAGCAAGGTGGCATGGCCGATTCGACGTTCCAGTGGCTCTATCCGTACGACAGCACCGTGTTTGCGCGTGGGCTGCTGTCGCCCACCCTGCAGTTCGCGGGGTCGTCCGCCGACGCCATGCTGGTGCGAATCACATCGATGACCGTCGACTACACCGGATTCTTCAAGATCACGCAAAGCCCGCTGACGGTTTCGCTCCCCCAGGCGTCTTGGGATGCCACTGCGGGTGCTGCGTTGGGCAACGACCCGCTTCGAGTCAAAGTCACCAAGGTCGCCGCCGGGCAAGTGACCGGCCCGATCCAAGAGTCGTGGATCATGGCGCACGGCAACCTGCGGGGCACCATCTACTACGAGACGTACAACTCACCCGTCGCCGGGGGGGCAGGGTCCGTGGGCATCATGAAGATCGACCCGGGTGCCCCGATGCCCACCGCCCTCGTCACCGGTTGCGGCAACGTCTGCCACACAGCAAGCGCCGACGGCTCGACCCTCGTCTCCGCTGTGACACTCGGGGTTCCCGTCGTCGGAAGCACGCTGGGCCTGGGAGGCAGCAGCGTGGCCTACGATTTGACCAACAACTTTTCGACCATCCGTACGGCGAACGACGACTCGCTCACGTACGCGGGACTGTACCCCGACGGCAGCATTTACATGACCGCAACGAATTACCGCGGTGCCTCCGGGAATCCGTCGCGGATGTTCAACACAAAGACGGGCGCGTCCATGGCGGCAAACGGATGGGATAGCACCATTACCAACGGCGGGACCGTCGCCTTCTCCCCGGACGGAAAGCAAATTGTCTTCGTGCACGAAGACAAGGACAGCGGCCACACGCTCGCGAAGATGGACTTCGACGTGAGCACCAATACATTCTCGAACTTGGTCGACCTGGCAACCGACTCGAACAACTACGTCGCTTGGCCGGCATTCACGCCCGACGGCAAGCAGGTCATCTACCATGCAGGATCCAGCCCGACCTTCGAAACCGACTGCGGCGCAACGGGCGATCTCTACATCGTCGATGTGGCGACCAAGATGGTGCGACGACTCGACGTGATCGATGGCTACATGGGCAGCGGAAGCGGATCGTACCTGCCCGCGAGCGATCCCGGCCTCAACTTCGCGCCGACGATGTTGTCCGAGGCGGTCGGCGGCTATTTCTGGGCCATCTTCACGAGCCATCGTTCCTACGGCAACCTGCTCGCCTCCAAAGCCAACGGCACGGGCGGGATGGGCCCGTCGATGTGCCCGAGTCCGGGGGGCGATGAAGCGAACGGCAAGCTGTGGGTGGCCGCAATCGACATCGGCGGGGCGCCGGGACAAGACGTAAGCCACCCCGCGTTTTACTTGGACGGGCAAGAGCTGAACGCCGACAACCTGCGCGGATACTGGGTGCTCCCGCCTTGTCACAAAGACGGAGACGCATGCACGTCGGGCGACCAATGCTGCGGCGGCTTTTGCGGAATCGCCGCTGGCGACGGAGGCTTTCTGTGCGGGATAAAACCGCCGGGGGTCTGCTCGAAGGAGTTCGACAAGTGTACGACGGACGCCGACTGCTGCGACCCCAAGGACCTGTGCATCGCGGGTCGCTGCACCCAGCCGCCCCCACAGATCGCGAAGTAGCCTCACGGTGTGACCGTGAGCACTCCCTTCATCATCATGTAGTGGCCCGGCACGGTGCAGATGTACGGATACGTTCCCGGGTCCGGCGCGGTGAAGGTCACCTCGCTCGTTTCACCCGGTTTGGCCATCGGCGTGTGCACGAGCGCGTCCTTGTCGCGGACGTCGAGATAGCCTGCTGGCTCTCCCAGCTTCAAGCCGGCGGCAGCGACACTGGCCTCCCTGCCCGGTTTCACAAGCACCCAGTTGTGCGGCAGCGTGCTCATGGTCGCGCTGTTCTTGAAGACGAGGTGCACCTCGTCTCCGGTGGCAACGGTGAGCGCCTTCTTGTCGAAGGTCATCGTGTTCGCCACACTCTCGATCTGGAGCTCGATGTGCCGAGCGGGCTTGGGCGCCTCGATCGCGGTCGGCTCGGGCTTCGGCGGGGTGGGTGCGACCTCGGTGGAATTCGTTTCGATGGGCGAGGCCGTGGCCTTGTGAGCGTCGGCCTTGGCATTTTGGCACCCCGCGCCACCGGCGAGGCTTGCAGAAGCAGCGATGAGAACGGCGACAGGAAACGGACGCATGACTGAGACTCCTTGTTAGCGGTGCAATTCGAAGTGAATCGTTGCGTCGCCGTCGCTGACGGTGACAGACTGGGTGATCGGGGATTGTCGGGGCGCCCACGCGGTCGCCTTGTAGGTTCCCGCAGGAACGTGCTTCATCACGAAGGCCCCCTTCGCGTCGGTCCGCGCGAACCAGGTCGAGGGGGTGACCAGGAGGTAGCCGAGCATCCCCGGGTGCAGATTGCAGAGAAGCGAGTACGCGCCGGGGTTCTTGAAGACGCGAACGTGCGCGCCATTCTGCGGGATGTTGCCCATATTGAACTTCTCGTTGTCGGGCGAGAAGACGTTGTGCGGAAATGGATCTTCGTTCACAAAGAGCGCCTTGCCGCCGACAGCGACCACGGACACGAACGGAATGAAGTTCATTTGCTTGTTGTCGATGGTGACCGACTGCAAATGCGACGGCGCATCCTCGGTGGGACCGTCTTCGAGGTAGACGACCGCTTGACCGATCGACGAAGACGGCTTGGTCGTCACGGTTCCCACGATGTTGCCGCGCGTGATTCCGGGCGGGGGAATGAGGGCTGCGGACGACGATCCAGGCGCCTCCGGTGCAGCACTCGCACTCGCGGAGGCGGAGGCGACGGGACCGGCCGGGGCTGGGGCGCACGGGGGAGGAGGGCACGCCGACATCAGAGCGGCCTGCGCAGGCGCTTCTTGGGGGGCCGGTGCGGACGCAACGGCCACGGCGGATTGAGCGCCCATCGTGTTCTCTGGCGCGTTGATGGGCGGCTCGCCCTCGCACGCGAAGAGCGACGCCGTGGGAGGAACGGCCGCTAGGGCCGCGAGCACGAAGAACCGTTTCATCATCATCTCCAGTTCAAAAGGCGACGGTGACGGTCGCGTTGAGTTGCTCCGCCTGCAGTGAGTTGGACTTGAAATTGCCCCCCGAATCGAACGCGCTCGGGACTCGCTGCCCGCTCGCAGGCCCCCAGCTTCCGGCGGGCGGCAAACCGTACGCAGTCTCGAAGTCGGCGGTCGTGGCCACCCGTATGTTCGGGCGGACGAGCATCGCGATGCCCGGAATGAGGCGCGCGAGGCTGGCGGCTTTGCCGTCGCGGGGATCGACGCTCGGCGCGCTCGAGTCGAGGCTGAGACGCGTGTACTCGACTCGCACGCCCGGCACGAACCAGGGCCACACGACGTAGTCGACTTCGCCGTAGGAGAGGATGCCCGTCGCGTTCGCAAAGCTCGGGGCGCCGGGAACGGGCGAGCCGGTGGGATTGGCGGTTGCGGGCGTCCCCTGATAGGGCGCGTCGTGCTGCTCGAGCTGCACGCCCGCGGTGACGAGGAGCGAGTCGTATTGACCGTGGGCCACCGCGCCAACGGCATTGAAGCGGTCGTTCTGAAGCACCGGGCTGGCCGGCGTGACGCCGGCAACCGTGCCCGTCCCGTTATCGAGGCGCGTCATGCCGTGATAGGCGAACGCGTCGACGGTGATGGACTTCTCCGCCCAGGGCCTGCGAGGGTCAGGAACGTTCGGCCCGTACTTGCCCTCTCCGTCGAGCGCCACGCCTCCGGACTTGACGCCGATGTGCGCGTAGACGTCCTCGGCGTTAGGATTGTGCAATCCGCTCGCCGCGCTCGACGCAAGCCAACCGAGCGCATAGTTGAAGCGGTGTCCTACGATGCCGTTGACCTCCACACCGTCGGTGTGCCCCTGGCCCAGCGTGAAGGACGCGCTCGGGTTGTACAGACCGGCGACCGATACCGCTGGCTGGCCGGCGTCGCTCAAATAGTCGCTGTGGAGGCCAAAGCTCGTGAGCTGCGGGGCGAAGAGACGTCCGACCCACATGTTCACCGCGTGCCGCGGGCCGACGATGTCGTTCCAAAGGAGGTACGCCGTCTCGATGTCGAACGTCCCCGCGTCCGAAAACGTGAGCTGGGTGAAGTACGTCAGCGTGTCGTTGAACGCGCCGGCTCCGAACAGGTGGAACTCGGCCCCAATGCCGCTCCACGTGAACACGTTGCCGGCGGCGTCCTTGGCGTCCGACTCGGGGAAGTTCACGGGGACGCTTCCATTGAACATCACCGACAGCGGGACGGCCTCCGCGATCTTGTCCGGCCACACGGAGTTGGGAAACGTCTTCGTGTACTCCTCCTGGCCCATCGCGATCGTGTTCGCCTTGACCGCGTCGCTGTCGACGCTGCCGTTCTGGCTCGGGAAGCGATAGCCGTTCCGGCGAAAGGCTTCGCCGAACGGGTTCAGCACGGGAAACACCGTGTGACAGGTCAGGCAACTGGTCTGGTACTTACGCGCGAAGCTTGGGATGGCCAAAACATCACGTTGGGCAACGAAGTACACGACGATCCCGGCCACAACGGCGACGAGCGCCGGTAGCCAACGCGGAGTTCGCATTGGGAGCCCCTCCTATGGGGCCGCGTGCTCCTGCACGAATGCAGAAGGAATTACGCTTGCGCCCATCGACTGCAGCCGCCGCGCCAACTGCGTAAGTCGAAGGTTTCAGCTCGAGTCGCGAGAATCCTCCGTTGCCAGCGCGGCGTAGCGCGCAGGCGCTACCGCCCCGAGCATTCTTGCGTGTTAGAGTGCGGCCGATTTCAGGGGCTGCGTGACCGCGGCGATGAGTTTTTCACCAGGACCGCGCTGCAAGGGTGGTGCCCGCGACGCAGTGGCGGTAGGCGGCCGGCACATCCCATTTCTCGAGCGTCTCTCACGCTGCCGACCGGCATTTTGCGAACGCACTCGCATTCTGCCTGACGTGGGTGGCCGATATTCGCCGGTGATCGGTTGAATTCGCGGTCACAGTTGCTCGACGTGTGGGCGCAGTCGATGCTTGCGCCATGGCCCCCGAACGTGCAGTTGCCCGTCTCCTTCGCTCGATATCGAATTGGAGGTCCGTGCAGCACGGCGAGACGCACCGGAGCGGGCGCGCAGGGTGGCTGCGCGCCGCGGTGCTCGGATCGGACGACGCGATCGTGTCGACGGCCAGCATCATGATTGGTGTCGCGGCGTCTGCTGCGTCCAAGGCAACCATCCTGGTCGCCGGCGTGGCGGGCCTTGTGGCAGGAGCGATGTCGATGGCCGTGGGGGAGTACGTTTCGGTCAGCTCGCAAGGCGACGCCGAACGTGCGGACATCGAGCTCGAGAGGAGAGAGCTTGCGGGTCAGCCGCAAGCCGAGTTGAACGAGCTCGCGATGATCTACGTGAAGCGGGGTCTTGCGAAGGAGCTGGCGATGAAAGTCGCGGAGCAACTCAGCGCGCACGATCGGCTCGGCGCGCACATGCGGGACGAGCTCGGCCTCGAGCGGTCCTCCCTCGCGCGTCCGATGCAAGCGGCGTGGATATCAGCGGCGAGCTTCGCGTCCTTCGCCTTGATTCCGATTGCTGCTCTTCTCGTCGCGCCGGCGGCCTTCCGCATCCCCGCGATCGCCGCAATGTCGCTCATGAGCCTCGCGGCTCTTGGTGCATTCGGCGGTTACCTTGGCGGCGCGCCGCTCGGTCGTGCCGCGCTGCGGGTCACCGTGGGAGGGGCCCTGGCGATGGCGGTTACAGCCGCCATCGGGCGAATCTGCGGCGTTGTCTCAGGCTAAAGAGTGGCGGTGCACAGCAAGCGGGTTGCCTGCGCATGCCGCCTGTCCAGGACGAGACCGATGACAAGGGTGAACGCACGAAGCCGAACTCGCTCGATCCCCTGTACTACGAGACGGCCACGACACTCCCGGTGGACTTCCATTGCTTCCGTCGCGCAGAGTCGCCACGAGCGCCAAAAAGTGCGTCCGAAAAAGCGGAGCAATTTCAGAGGTGCGGATGGGATTTGAACCCACGTATGTCGGTTTTGCAAACCGATGCCTAACCACTTGGCTACCGCACCGTTTTCTTGTCGTCTTGTGCGCTTGCACTACCGCTAATGTGATCTCCTCCCCGGCTGGGACGATTCTTGGGGCCGAAGAGGGTGGGGAACATGCCACAGCCGGGGCGCTCGGCAAAGGGACCTGCGGGCGGCGCCTCCCTGTCCCTGGGTTGGGCTCATGAGCGAGAACGCCCGCGCGAGCCGGTAGGGAGCCCAAGTGCCCCTGCGGGTCCGCGCGTCCGTCGTTCGCGCCCCTCGTGTGGACACTTCCGCGCCGATCGGCGACTTCGCGCCTGCGAGGCGAAAATCGACGTCAGGCCGGTCGATTTTTCGTAAGTGCGCGAAAGGAGGCGTGGCGACCCGCGCTCGATCGCGACCTAGCCCGGTCGACCGACGAACGAGCTGCTTGGGTTCGCGGACCATGGCCGTCGACACGCCGACGAGCTCCTCTGTCGTGCTGACCAGGGCCGCTGACACGAGGACAAGGTAGGCGAGGAGCCTCGACGACCGCGTTCGTCAAGCAGACGAAGCGCCTCGGAACGCCGTCGATCGCCATCGACCGAGTCACGCACCTGCTCGTTTCGCAAACGATCCCGTTCGAGAAGGGAGCGAACCGCGAAGGACCGCTGTCGGCCGCGATCGACAAGGTGACGACCGCGATCGGTGCTCACCTCGACCGCCTCGTCTCGCTGACGGACGGCTCGGTCTCGGCCACGATCCCCCTCGACCCTCTTACGACCGCGCCCGACTCGCCGTGGTCAGCGATCGAGGGACTCAAGGCACCGCAAAGCGTCAGATGCACTGAGATTGCGACCGAGACCCGCAAAGAGAGCGCCACGACGGCGTCATCGGGCGATGGGTCTTGTACCGGTTGCCGCAACCTCGTTATAGATGCGGCGCGCATGACCGCGGCATCCCCCCGTCTGGATGCAGGATTCGCCGAGGTCAACGGGACCCGCCTCTACTACGAGGCCTGCGGCGGCGGCCCCGCCCTCCTCTTCTTGCACGGCTTCACGCTCGACCATCGGATGTGGCGAGCGCAGGTCGAAGGCTTGTCGGATCGCTATCGCGTAATCACCTACGATGCTCGCGGCTTCGGTCGTTCCGCGATGCCGGGTAGCGACCCTTACCTGCACTCCGAGGACGCCGCCTCGCTTTGCGAGCACCTGGGGATCGACCGAGTCGTCGCCGTCGGGCACTCGATCGGTGGACATCAGACCCTCGAGCTCGCGATGACCCGACCCGATCTCGTCGCGGGCTGGGTCTCGGTGTGCACGGCCGGCCTTGCGGGCCTGGCCTTCCCGAAAGACATCGTCGAGATGTTCGGGGCGCTGCGCAAGACCGCCGGCGAAGAGGGCCCGGAGGCGGCCAAGCGAATCTGGGCGGGGTGCCGATGGTTCGCATCGGCTCGTGAGATCCCGAACGTTGCGCGTCAGCTTGACGCCATGCTCGACGACTATTCAGGCTGGCACTGGACGCACGACAACCCCGCAGTCAACCTGAAACCTCCCGCCGCCGATCGCCTAGGCGAGGTGCGCGTGCCGTCGCTCGTCGTCACCGGGGGGCGCGACCTCGAGTACAACGACGCCGTAGGCGCGGCCCTGGTCGAAGGCATCCGGGGCGCGCGCGCGCTGCGGCTACCGTTCGCCGGGCACATGGCCAACATGGAGGATCCGGCGAGTGTCAATCGGGCCGTCGCGGATCTGGCCGATCGAGCGCTCTTTGCCCTTTCGCCGGGACCTTGACCACGCTGTAATGGCCGGCTCACCCCCGGAGGACGCCCGATGCAGTTCCCGAACACACGCTTCACGTCGCTTGCGGACGAGATCGGCCCCCGATTTGCCGAGCGTGCCGCCAAGCACGACGAGACCGACGCCTTCGTGACCGACAACTACGCGGAGCTGAAGGAGCGCAAGGTGTTCGCCGCCGGCGTCCCTGAGGAGCTCGGCGGTGGGGGCGCGAGCATCGCCGACCTCGCAGGCATGCTTCGCACCCTCGCCCACCACTGCAGCTCGACGGCGCTCGCGCTCTCGATGCACATGCACCTTGTCGCGACGTCGACGTGGCGCTGGCGCAACCAGAAGGCGCCCGTCGAAGGACTGCTCAAGCGAGTGGCGACCGAGAATCTCGTGCTCGTTTCTACCGGAGGAGCCGATTTCCTGCTCGGCTCGGGCAAGGCCGTGAGGGTGGACGGCGGCTACAAGGTGACCGCGCGCAAGATCTTCTGCAGCGGCGCGCCGGCAGGCGCCCTCATGCTGACGACGGCCATCGAGGAGACGACCGAGGGACCGACGGTCCTCCAGATCGCGGTGCCCATCAATGCGCCGGGGGTCCGGATTCAGGATAACTGGCGGGTTCTCGGCATGCGTGCGACCGGGTCGCACGACATCACCTTCGAAGACGTGTTCGTGCCCGATGCAGCCGTCGCCCTGCGCCGTGCGAGCGGCAAGTGGCACCCGCTCATGCACACGGTCGTCATGGTGGCTCTGCCCGTCTTCAATGCGGTGTACGTCGGCGTCGCCGAGCAGGCGCGCAACCTCGCGCTGCAGGCGGCCAAGAAGAAGCGCGACGACCGGCTGGTCCAAGTACTCGCCGGCGAGATGGAGAACGAGCTGGAAGCGACGCAGCTCGCCCTCGCGCGGATGCTCGACATCGCGATGACATCCCAGCCTGGCCCGGACGTGACGGCGCAGACGCTGCGGTGTCGGTTCCTCCTGGGGCGGCATGCGCGCGCGACGGTCGACAAGGCCATGGAGCTCGCGGGCGGGAGCTCGTTTTTTCGCGCCGGGACGCTCGAACGCCTTTTCCGCGACGTGCAGGGCGTGCGCTTCCACCCGCTGCAGGACAAGCCGCAAGTCGTGCTCGCCGGGCGCCACGCCCTCGGGTTGACGCTCGACGATTCGTGATTTAGGTCGCTAGCACCGCGGCGCCACGGACCTCGCCGCGGGATAGACGCTGCAGGGCCACGTTCGCGTCATCGAGTCCGTGAACCTCTCGCTCGGCGTGGATTGGAATGGCCCCCGCCAACGCCAAGAACTCGCGCGCGTCGTCGCGCGTGAAATTGGCGACGCTGGCAATGGATCGCTCCCACCACAAATCGGCGTAAGCAAACTCGGGGACCCGATCCAGATGGATGGCATTGATGGCGACGGTGCCGCCGCGATCAAGCGCGCGCAGCGCAGCCAGAACGACGCTTCCCGCCGGCGCAAACGTAATCGCCGCGTGCAGCGGCTCGGGCGGCAACTCCTCGTAACTACCTGTCCATTCGGCGCCCAACACCTTCGCGCGCTCTCGGTCCGCTCGCGAGCGCGTGCAGACGAAGACGCGGCAGCCCCAGTGCCGAGCCACCTGGATGGCAAGGCTCGCAGAGGCGCCGAACCCGTAAAGGCCCAACCGCTCACCCGGCGCGATTCGGCTCACCTTCAAGGACCGGTACCCAATCACCCCGCCGCACAAGAGGGGAGCCGCATCCAAGTCGGCAAAGCCTTCGGGCAGCCGGAGCGCGAAGTCAGCTCGTGCGACCGCATGCGTCGCATAGCCCCCGTCCCGATCCCAGCCGGTGAATTCGGCGCCCACGCAGAGGTTCTCGCGGCCAGCCTTGCAGTGTGCACACGTCCCATCGATGCTTGCGAGCCAGGCGACTCCGGCACGATCACCGACCTTCCAGCCGGAGACTCCTGGGCCCGTGGCTGCGACTCGACCGACAATCTGATGGCCCGGTACGACGGGCAACTTGTGGGGCGGAAGGTCTCCCTCGCAGATCTGCAAGTCCGTTCGACACACCCCGCACGCAGTAACGCACAGGAGAAGTTCCCCCGGCCCGGGCGAGGGGTCAGGTAGCTCGGTGGCGCGCAAGGGGCCCGCCTCCGCGCGATCGGTGCGCGTGAGTTGCATCGCGTGCATCAGCCCGCTCGCGTGCGGGCTAGACGACGGACCTTTTGCCCGTCGGCGACGAAAACGACGTCGACGCGCTCCACGAACAAACCGGTCTCCACGACGCCCGGGATGGCTCGCAGCTCGGAATCGAGGGCGGCAGGAGCAGTGATGGGTGGCACCGAAAGGTCATAGATGAGATTGCCCGCGTCCGTGCGCACGGCAGCGCCCGCCCGCAAGCGAAGCTTGGGAATTCCCAAGCGCGCAATGTGGCTGCGAGTCGTTGCGTGCGCGAACGGAAGCACTTCGACAGGTACAGGGAACTTCTCGCCCAGGAATGTCGACAGCTTGCTGTCATCCACGATGACGACGTTGCGCTTCGAGGCGTAGTTGACGATCTTCTCTCTCGCGTGCGCGCCTCCGCCTCCCTTTATCAAGTCGAGCTGCGCGCTCACCTCGTCTGCGCCGTCGACGTTCACGTCGATATTCCAGGGACCCTCGTCTTCGAGGAGCGGAATGTTGAGGCTCGCAGCCAGAGCGCGAGTGGCCTCGGACGACGGAACCCCGACGATTCGCAGCCCCTGGCTGACTTCGCGCGCGAGCTCTTCGACGAATAGGCGGGCGGTCGAACCACTGCCCAGCCCAACAACGGAGGCCGAGTGGACCTCGCGGAGTGCCGCGCGCGCAGCGGCGCGTTTCGCTTCAGCCACTGGATCCAAGCGCCTGACCTTTATCATGCGCAGCCACACTTGCGTGCGGCCTGGATCGAGTCCAAAGTTGGAAACGCTGCGCCCGGTTCGCGACGCTCAACGTATCTTTGCGCGACGGGCAGCGAGTGAATCTCGCAATGCCGCGTACTTTGCAGTGAGCGGCACGGTCCGCGCGAAGTCCAGCGCCGCTTGCAGCGCTCCCTTCGCTGATGCCTGATCGCCTTTCGCTTCGTAAACGTCCGCCTCGAGTGACCACAACTGCAGCTTGCGCGGGCCGTAAGCGCGGTCTATGGCGCGCCTGATGGCGCTGAGCGCCTCGTCGTAATGCTTCATCGCAAAGTAGGCTTTGGCCATCCTCGCCGGCGGATTGTAGTCCTGGGGAAAGTCGTGTTCGCTTTGGGCGAGCATCGGCAGGGCTCTCTCGGGTTCGCCGATGGCCTCATAGGCCCCCAGTCGATGAGCGTCGAAGACGGCACGCGCCGCCGGGGTGGAGGCGCGGGCCGCCTGATCCTCGAGGAATGTCGCCCACGCGCGCGCTACTCGCTTTGCGTCCGGTGCGCGCCCCAACGCTTGGAGAGCGCCCACCACATAGTCGAACACGTCCGACCTGTCGTCCGGGAGGATGGGCTGCGTAGCATCCGAAGCCAACCGCTCACCAAGCCCCGCGAGCTCGGCGAGCCGAGCTCGCGCGGATGCGCCCACCGCCAGCTCTTCCGCACAACCGATCGCCGTGCGCACCACATCGGCAATCGCAGTTCCCGGCGGCAACTTCGGAGCTTCGTCGGCGCCGGTGACGACGCATGCCGCGAACTGCTTGTCGTCGGCAAGACGCATGACCAGCCCATCCACTGCCTGCGCCCGCTTGGGCCAGCCCGATGGCGCGACGGCCAGCGCCTCGCGATACGCAGCGATCGCGTCGCCGAACTTGCCATCGGCACTTGCCCGATGCCCGCGGAGAAGCGCGGCGGACGCTGCGCCTCCCTCGCCGCGTCGAAAGGCAAGCTCCGCGTCGTCGAGGAGATCTGCGAGCTCGGAGGCCGTAAGTGAGCCGGACCAAGCCACTATCGGCACCTCGCTTGCGGGATCGACGACATAAAGCGTGGGCAGAACTCGCACGCCCAGCTTCGAGACGATGGGGGCGTTCTCCTCTCGTTCGGTATCGAGCGAGAGCCATACGAAACGGTCCGCCGTCCGCCTCAGCGCAGGATCCGGAAAGACGAAGCTTCGAAGGCTCAAGCAGGAGTGACACCAAGAAGCCCAGGCGTCGATAAAGAGCGGCAGCGTGCGGGCACGCGCACTGGCGAGGGCGAGCGGATAATCGTTCTCTACGAATCGAATAAAACCGGCCTTTTTTTCGAATGACTTGACAGTCGCGCTACCAGGTTGATTGACCTGGGTCTGCGGCTTCTGCTGGTTCTGCGGCCGCCCCGCACATGCCATCGCCAGCACCGGCGTGGCTAGGCCAGCCGCGGCAGCAGCCCAGTGTTTCACGCCGCTGGAGCATATCAGCCCCCTTTACATGCCGTATCGCGTGATTAATTCTTGAGCATCGCCGATGCGAGGCACCCCTCGACCGACCCGGTCGAGGCGGGCGCACGAGCTGGATCGGCGCAGATGCCCAGCAATTGCGCCCTCGGGTGGGAACCAGGCGGGCGCGCGCAAGACAGCTCTGCCTTTTGGCGGACTGCAGAGAAGGAGAATGCCATGTTGACCGGTTGGAGAGATTTCGATGATGCGTTTCGCGCGCTCGACCTGTTCGAGAGGCATTTCGATCGCGCCTATGGTTCCTGGGCCGATGCGACTCGGCCGGAGAGCGCCATAGCAGACCGACCGAGGCGCGGTCTTCGCCTCGGCGAGCGTTGGGCCCGTCGCGCGCTGGCTGCGTGGCCGCCGACCAACGTTTATGAGGCCAAGGAGGCGTTCATCGTAAAAGCGGAGGTACCCGGGCTCGCGGAGAAGGACGTATCGGTCTCCGTGGAGGACGACGCTCTCGTTCTTCGCGGCGAGCGCAAAAGCGCGGTCCCCGAGGGATACAAGGTTCACCTGCGCGAGCGCGATTCGGTCGCGTTCACGCGCAAACTGGCGCTTCCGGCGCGCGTCGACGTGGACGGCGTTACGGCGGCTATTAACGACGGCGTGCTCACCGTGACACTGCCAAAGGCAAAGGAAGCGTTGCCGCGGCAAATCACCGTGAAGGCGTCCTAATAAGACGAGGAGGATTGTGTCATGAGCGATCTTGCAATGCGTGAGAATAACGGCGCAAAGGCCACAGTCTATGGGCGCCGAGCGGTAGCCCCACCCGTCGACGTGTTCGAGAGCGCCGACGATCTACTCATCATCGCCGACATCGCCGGTGTGCCCAGCGGGGGCATCGACCTGCGTGTCGAAAACGGGACGATCACACTCAATGCGAAGCACGCGCCCGCAAAGGACGAATTGCCGGCCCTGGCGCGCGAGTACGATGAAGTCGACTTCGCGACCACGTTTCGCATTCCGGCGGGCATCGAGACGGGTGCGATCAGCGCGGAGACGAAGAACGGAACGTTGGTCGTGCGATTGCCGAAAGCGACGACGGCCAAGCCGCGCAAAATCGCGGTGGGTTGAGCGCTCGGAATCAACCGCCGATGGCCCGCATCGACACGTCCGCAGCCGAGTGCTCGGTACAGCCCTTCCAGGTGCGACCGTCGGGCTTGAGCGACCACGCGTCGCCAATGGCCGAGACGATTCCGGTGACATCGCCCGCTTGAGCCAGATCCATTCCGGCGACACCGTCGTTGGTGGCGAGACATGGGCGGAGTGTGCCGTCCGAAGCGACGCGCATCCGGTCGCACGTGCTGCAGTAGGTGTCGGTTGTGCCCGTGATGAATCCAACGCGTAGCTGAGCGTCGTGGCGCGCGCGCACGTATTTCGCCGGCCCGCGGTCGGGGTCGATCGATCCCGACTCGTCGGACAGCAGGTGTGCCAAGCTGCGACGCATCTCGTTGGCGCCGACGAGCTTCTCGGCGGGGAGTCTTGCCCCTTCGCCGACTCGCATGACTTCGATCAGACGGGGGATGATGCCGCGGGCCCACGCCCAAGTGACGATCGCCTCGAGCTCGTCGTCGTTGTCGCCCCGAAGTACGACGGTGTTCGTCTTGAGCTCATCGAAGCCGACGTTGCGCGCGGCCTCGATACCGGAGAGTACGCGATCGAGCTTGCCGCCCCGCGTGATGCGCCAGAAGCGCTCCGGCGTGAGCGAATCGAGCGACACAGTGAGCCTTCTCAGTCCGGCATTTCGAAGCGGGCGCGCGAGTTGCTCCAGGCGTGTAGCGTTCGTCGTCAAGGCGAGGTCCTCCACGCCGAGCCCGGCGATGAATGCAACGAGCTCCGTGACGCGCGGATGCAGGAGCGGCTCGCCCCCCGTGATGCGCACCCGCCTGACACCCGCCGCCACGAGGCCGCGGAGCATGGTTTTCCACGCGTCGTCGTCAAGACGCCTTTCGAAGTAGCCGTCGCTGCGCGACGGGCGGCAGTAGACGCAAGCGAGGTCGCATCGGTCCGTCAGTGACACTCGAACCGTGCGTGGCTCCAGCCGATGCGACGCGGCGCCCGCGATGGGCAGGGTTCGTCGGGACGAGGCGGCCTGCATCCAGCGGTTACCGTAGCAGGTCGGCGTGGAACGCGCGCGTGGCGCGTGCCAAGGTGTCGTCAATGGCGACCCCGGGTGTGTACGCGTTCGAGCGAATTGACCCTGGTCTTCCGTTCATTCCACTGTCAGCGCGGCGAGTGCTCGACGCGCTTGGGCGCAAATTGTCGCTCGAGGGTTGGCTGTCGCTCTCGCTCGAGGACCGACATCGAGTCGTGGGGGCCGGCGCGGGACAGCACGTTGACCCGAGCGCTGCGGCGATTGTGGATCGGGCGAGGCCCCCCCCCGCGTCCACGTCGATCCGACCGGAACCGGACGCGCTGTCCCCGCCCCGAAGTCTCATCTCGGCGCTCGATACGTCCCGACCGCTTGACGAGGTTCGATGGTGCTCCCTGCATCCACTGGACCGATATGTGCTCGTCAAAAGCTCCGAAAAGCCCGAGCGGCTCGCTCTCGCATACGATGCGATCGTCGCCGCGCCGTTCACTCATCTGACCAACGCGGGCGATGCGACGATGGTGGACGTTGGTGCCAAGAACGAGAGCCGCCGCCGCGCTGTGGCCAGCGCTTGCGTGCGCACGACGCGTCCGGTGCTCGAAGCGGTCTTGACGGGGGCTGCTCCCAAGGGGGATGTCCTCGCGGCGGCTCGAATCGCCGGGATCCTGGCGGCGAAACGGACCGCGGAGCTCATTCCGCTGTGTCACCCGGTGCGGACGACGCGCGCCTCGGTGGACTTCGAGGCCGACGCCAAGCACGAGGAGTTGCGCATCCGAGCGACGATCGAGGCGGTGGACCGGACCGGCGTCGAGATGGAGGCGATGGTGGCGGTCAGCGTCGCATCGTTGACCGTGTACGACATGATCAAGAGCGCCGATCGGTGGGCGACGATCGCGATGCTGCGACTGGACTCCAAGAGCGGCGGCAAGAGTGGCGACGTTACGCGGCCGCCCGAACGGGGTGCTTCGTGACGAGAGCGTGGATCGCGATGCGCGATGAGCGGCTTTCGGTGGACGAGGCGATCGAGCACATCGCGCACGCCGGCGCAGGCGCGCTCTGCGTCTTCTTGGGCATGGTGCGCGATCAAAACGAAGGGCGACCGGTCGCCAAGCTGGAATACGAGGCTTATGTGCCCATGGCCGTTGCCGAGATAGAGCGCATTGCGCAAGAGCTCTCAGCGGAGATCCCCAGCGTGCGGCTTGCGGTCCTCCATCGTATGGGAGCCCTCGAGGTCGGCGAGGTGTCCGTCGTGTGCGCAGCCAGTGCGCCGCACCGAAGCGAGGCCCACCGCGCATGCCGGGCGCTCATCGATCGGGTGAAGGAGCGCGTTCCTATATGGAAACGCGAGCACGGACCGGATGGCGCTTATTGGATCGGATGGCACGACGCGCGGTGCGATGAAGAAGGGCATTCGCACTAGCTAGGGCGTGTCCTCGAATTGCGCCCCCGTAAACGTGCCCGTGCCCCTGCCCGTGCCCGTGCCCGAAACACCGGCAAAAAACAGCTCGGTCTCGCCGGCGGTTTCGGGCAGGGGCACGGGCACGGGCACGCGTACGGGAAGAAACACTGCCCCTTGCGAATTCCGCCCTAGGTGGGCCCCACATCTCCCGGCGAATCCCAATCGCGGAGCTCGTCGCTCTCGCTCGATGAGAGTTGTAGCTCTGCTGCGCCCACATCTGTCAGTAGGCGTTGCAGAGAACGGTCGCTCGTTGTCGCGATTGCCTCGGCGACCGGTAAAACGCGCCGAGGCTCGTAACGCGCGCAGAGCGGCTCCCAGCGGCCATCGCGGCGCGGGGCAACGATGGGCGCTTGCGGAGACTGAGCAAGCAGTCGCTCCACGATGGTAGCGGACACGAACGGCATGTCGCACGCGAGCGCCAGTACCCGGGCGCCATCCGCGCGGCGAAGCAGCCCGACCAAGCCTCCAAGCGGCCCTATCCCAGGTGGCT